>Ga0316189_10002174_pt1 | contig 19289 bp, 14 predicted proteins | sample LowCovwburrow_MG_FD_204930 | JGI IMG/M metagenome (GOLD analysis project Ga0316189, IMG submission 204930) | Coastal sediment microbial communities from Maine, United States - Lowes Cove worm burrow | ecosystem: Environmental > Aquatic > Marine > Coastal > Sediment | place: USA: Maine...
TTCCGCGCAGCAGGGCGAGCCGGTCGATATAACTGAGGCGGTCAGTGAGACCACCTTGCTTGCAGTTCTGCAGGCGCTGTTTTCCGAGGATCTTCTCCGTCTGCAACAGGCACACGGCTATAACCCGTTTCAGGTCGTCAGCGCCGACAGTAATCGCGATCTGCAGTTTGCGATGAAGTTCCGTGCGCTGGGCAGGCTGGTACAGGGCGTGGTGGATACGCGCCGCCGCGAAAACCGTTTCCCCACCGACCTGTTATCGCACTGTATGCTGGCGCGCGATAAATCCACTGGTGAAGCGATGCCGGACAAGTTGCTGATCGATGAAATACTGACGTTGATTGTTGCCGGGCACGAGACAACGGCGGCCTCGCTGAACTGGGTCTGGTATTTGCTGGCCTGTCATCCGGATGTATACGCACAGGTAACTGAAGAGGCGCAGCGCCTGCCGATGGACAGGGTGCCCGACTGGCAGATGCTGGACAGCCTGGTCTGGATTCCACGTGTCATCAAGGAGTCCTTGCGCCTGTATCCCCCGGGCTGGTTGTATACCCGCCGGGCGCTGCAGGAGGACCGCTTCGGCGCATACCAGGTTCCGGCTGGAGCAGACCTGTTTATCTGTTCCTACCTGCTGCACCGTCATCCGGATTTCTGGGACAAACCCGGAGCATTTATGCCGCAACGGTTTACGCCGCAGCAGGAAGCCAGTCGTCATCGTTATGCCTATATTCCTTTTTCCGCCGGGCCCCGGCACTGTATTGGCGAATCATTTGCCATGAGCGAAATGATGATCCATCTTGCCGTGCTGGCGGCTAGAATCCGTCCGCAGACCCTCGCCCCTCCACCTGTTGAATTTGAAACAGGCGTTAACCTGCGTCCACGCGACAACCTGTTCCTCACGCTGACGCCTGCAGGTTAACTGCATGGGGCCGGTCGAGGTTCTCGCTGACGTACTTCGGGAGCGGTCCGCTGGTAAGGCGGGTATACGTTTTCTGCAAAGTGGTGATCGTGAATCCCTGGTGCCCTATGCCGAGCTGCCGTCGCGTGCCAGTGGGCTGCTGGGCAGATTCCAGCAGCAGGGCTTGCAACCGGGTGATCCGGTTATCCTGTTTGTCCGTAACAACATCGCCTTTATCGATGCCTTCTGGGCCTGTCAGTCAGGTGGATTGGTTCCGGTGCCTCTGTCAGCGGGAGTATATGCAGAGTACCTGCATAAACTGCTGAGCGTCGTGTCCAGGTTGCCCGCGCCGTTCCTGTTCACCGAGCGCGAACTGCTGCAACGCCTGCACAAAGCGGGCGGCAGTAAACACATATCCGCTCAGCGCGTGTGTCTGCTTGAGGATATTGAGCAGCTGGGCGCCGAGGGCGTGCCTCATCCTGCGCAGCCCGGCGATACGGCATTGATCCAGTTTTCATCGGGTTCAACCAGCGAGCCCAAGGGTGTGGTGCTTAGCCATGCGAACCTGTTATCCAATATCAGGGCGATCAGCAGTGCGGCAGATATCTCAACCAGCGATTCCACCTTGAGCTGGATGCCGCTGAGCCACGACATGGGTCTGGTTGGCTTTCACCTGGTGCCACTATTTAACGGCCTGAATCAGGTGCTGATGGATACTGAACTGTTTGTCCGCCGCCCGGCGCGCTGGCTGGACAGCGCACACCAGTATCGTAGTACTCTGCTGTGTTCGCCGAACTTCGGGTATCAGCACTACCTGAAGTCTGTTTCACGGCCGGCAGACTCTCTTGATCTCAGCGCGGTACGTTTGATTTTTAGCGGTGCGGAGCCGGTGTCTGCATCCGTGTGCCGTGAGTTTGCACAACGGCTGGCGCCGGTTGCACTTGATGCCAGTGTGTTTTATCCGGTGTATGGCCTTGCCGAGGCCAGTCTGGCGGTAACGTTTCCCGCACCGGGTCAGGGTGTTCAATCGCTGGAGATTCCAGCGCACAAAATGTCGGTCGGTGATCGCGTTGTGCCGGGTGTCCATTCCGAACGCTGCGTGGAGCTGGTGTGTCTTGGCCACCCCGTTGACGATTGCGAGTTACGTATTTGTGACGGCAAAGGCTCGGTGCTGTCAGATAACAATACAGGGCACGTGCAGATCCGCGGCGCAAATGTAACCCGGGGTTATTACCAGTGCCGCGAATGCGATGCGGCTGCGTTTGTCGATGGCTGGCTGGACACCGGTGACCTTGGTTTTATGAATGAGCAGGGATTGTTTATTACCGGCCGTGCCAGGGACATTCTGTTTGTCAGTGGGCAGAACTGGTACCCGCAGGATATTGAGCAGGTGCTGCAGCAGGCCGCCGCCTTGCAGGCAGGCAAGGTGGCTGTCACTGCGGTGCGCGACCCGGCCAATGCCAAAGACCTGCTGCTGGTGTTTATTCAGTTCCGGCAGGAAGCGGGTGCTTTTGTCGATTCCGTTAGGCAGGTGCAGAGCACGTTGACCGGGCATACCGGCTTGCATGCGCACGCGGTAATACCGGTAAAGAGTATTCCCCGTACCACCAGTGGAAAGCTGCAACGCTACCGGCTGGCAGAGGCATTTGAGCAGGGGGAGTACACCGATATTCTGGCGTCCCTGCAAGCACTCCTGGCAAATACGGGGAGCGCATCGGCCGGGAGCGATGTCGGGCGGCAATTACTCGATGTGTGCAGACAGGTGTTCCCCGACAAGAACATCAAGCCTGATCAGAATCTGTTCGAACTTGGTGCGGACTCGCTGATGCTGGTAAAAATCCACGAAGAGATCGACGCGCTTTTTCCGGGCACGGTGGAGGTCACGGATTTGTTCGACTACCCGACCATTAGTTCACTGGCCAGCTATATCAGTACTCACGGCCGACCAGGGGAGGTTGCCTAAGCTGGCCCCTGGGCCTGAATAACAGCAATAAAGTCCTTGCCAAAGCGCGCCAGCTTCTGTTCGCCGATGCCGGTGATACCGCGCATTTCATCGTCGCTAATGGGGCGGCGGCTTGCCAGCTCGCGCAGTGTGCTGTCGTGAAAGATGACATACGGTGGCACCGAGTGCTCACGCGCCAGTTCCAGCCGTCGCAGGCGCAGGGCCTCGAACAGTTCCTGGTCGGCCGTGTCGAGTTCGATCTCGGGACGAGTGGTTTTGGCGGGTTTGCGCACCTTTTCCCGGGTGGGCAGGACGCGCAGCTGCAGATCGATTTCCCCGCGCAGCAAGGGCCGTGCGGCTGGCGTCAACTGCACGGCGCCGTGGCCGTCGGTATCGACATCGAGGAAACCCTGTGCGATCAGTTGGCGGATAATGTGACGCCACTGGGTGGCCTTGTACTCTGTGCCTATACCGAAGGTGCTTAGTGCATCATGCCGGTTGCTGCGGATGCGTTCGTCATCCTTGCCAGTCAGAACTTCGATCACATAGTTGACGCCAAAGCGCTGGCCGGTGCGGTAGACACAGGACAGCGCTTTTTGCGCTGCTTCGGTTGCGTCCCAGGTAGTTGGCGGTTGCAGGCAGGTGTCGCAGTTGCCGCATGGCTGTTCCAGTGTCTCGCCGAAGTAGTCCAGCAGCGCCTGACGGCGGCAATGGATCAGTTCGCAAAGGCCGAGCATGGTTTCAAGTTTGTGGTGGGCAATGCGCTTGAACTTCTCATCGGCATCGCTTTCGTTCATCATGCGGCGCAGGTTGAGTACGTCCTGCAGGTTATAGGCCATCCAGGCATTCGCCGGCAGGCCGTCGCGACCGGCGCGGCCGGTTTCCTGGTAGTAGGCTTCCAGGCTTTTGGGCACGTTGAGGTGGGCGACAAACCGTACATCAGGTTTGTCGATACCCATACCGAAGGCAATGGTGGCGACAATGATCACGCCGTCGTCGCGCAGAAACTGCGTCTGGTTTTTACGCCGTACATGCTCCGGCAGGCCGGCGTGGTAGGGCAGAGCAACGCGGCCCTTGTCGCATAGCCACTCCGCCACCTGCTCCACCTTGTTGCGTGACAGGCAATAGATGATCCCGGCATCGCCCGGATGTTCGCGTTCAATAAAACGCCACAGCCGGTCACGCGGGTTGTTGCCCTCGCTGATGGTGTAGCGGATGTTGGGCCGGTCGAAGCTGTGAACGAACTGTGCAGCTTTACCCAGGTCCAGCTGGGCGACGATTTCCTCGCGGGTACGCTGATCGGCGGTTGCTGTCAGTGCAATACGGGGAACTTCGGGAAATCGTTGGTGTAAAACGGTAAGCTGCTGGTATTCGCGGCGGAAATCGTGTCCCCATTGTGACACACAGTGGGCCTCGTCAATGGCAAACACGGCCACGCGGCTGCATTCCAGCAGCTCCAGCATGCGCGGCATCAACAGGCGCTCGGGCGCGACGTAGAGCAGATCAAGCTCGGCATCGAGCAATGCCCGTTCCACGCGGCGTTGTGTGGCTGCGTCCTGGGTTGAATTGAGGAACGCGGCGCGCACACCCAGCTGCGTGAGCGCATCGACCTGGTCCTGCATCAGTGCGATCAGCGGTGACACCACCACGCCGACACCATCGCGCACCAGGGCCGGAATCTGGTAACACAGTGATTTCCCCCCGCCGGTCGGCATAAGCACCAGGGCATCATGCCCGTCCAGCAGGGATTGAATAATATCGCTCTGGCGAAATCGGAAATCGTTGTAACCGAATACCGAGCGGAGTATCTGACGTGCGCGTTCCATGCGGTGTCCCTCTCCTTCATTTAACATGTGAAAAATCCACGGCGTCTGACAGTATCCTGCGCCAGCGTTTGTCAGCCAGATAGGCCCAGCTCGCAGGGTCTGCAAGTATATTGTGTTCGAAGAAACCGGTGTAGTGTTGAACGGCGGTTTCAATATGGTCTGGAATGATCGGCTCGCCGACGATTATCCGGTGCTGATTTCTCTTGCTGCTGAAATAACAGGGGATTACAGGCAGCTTTTTCCGGGCTGCAATTTTTACAGCCCAGCGGGTCATGCCGACCTGCCGCCCGAATATCGTGACCACTGCCCGGGCATCACTATTCTCGATATTATCCAGCGTCGCCGCGATCACGGTTCCTGTTTTGATGGCTGAAAACAGATTGCGTGACAGTTCAAACGGGTTGCCGTCGCGCACCATAAGAACCGGAACCTGCATGTGTTCAAAAAACTCGAGGGTGATTCTGGTGCGGGCGATAGTGGGCGGGTTTCTGGCGACGACCAGCAGCGGGAAACTCTGGTTCAGTCTAAGACCCGAAATTGCACTGGCAATATTGTGTGGAACCGCGAGCACAGCTCCGCCGTGTTGCTGCGCCAGATCGGCTATCATGAGGGCATCCTGTTCCTGGAGCAGGATACGCTCCGAAACCCGCCCGATCCCGTGGCGATGGAGAAGGAAGAAGTTTTCCATGACGCCGAGAGAGTTGTCCAGGAACTGCCGGTATATCTTCCCGGGATCGTGTTGGTAGCCTTCGCGATTGGCAATGCGGCAGACGGCTTCGCAGGAAACCCGCAAGGGGTTCCCGGGCCAGAGGTACAGTGCCCGCATGATCCATACGAGTAAGTGCATCGGCAACAGTGCGATGCCCACCGAGGTATGTTTCAGCAGCCAATGAAGGGTTGGAAACAGCAGGACCTTAAGGCGGGTTCCGCTGAACAAGTGGCGCCCACGGCTGCGTTCATGTTCGGTAACCGTGATCTTCCCCAGTAACAGGGCTGAAGAATGGATGGTCTCCGAGCGGGGGCCTCTACTCATACATTGATCTCTGGTACTTCCAGCGTTTGTACATCCATACCCAGTCCTGCGGTGCATCGAGGACCTGTCTTTCAACCGCCTCGATGTAGGTGTCCATGATTACGCCAGGCGCTTGCTGATAGGGCGGCTCAGTCAATACTTCAAATTTAATCCGGTAGTAGCCGCGCCGCAATCGCTGCATATGGATAAATACCAGTGGCGCCTTGAGCAGGCGCGCCAGTTTTTCCGGTCCGGGATAGAAGGCGGTGTCCCGTCCAAGAAACCTTGCCCAGTGTTTCTCCTCGTCCGGGCGAGGCCCCTGGTCGGCAACCAGTGCGATGATGCCGGGTTGCCTGGCGAATTTCAGCAGTTCAGGCAAGGCGCTTTTCGCCTCAACCAGCAGGCTGCCAAAGCGGCTGCGCGACGCCTGTAGCGGAATATCGATGCCCGGATGATTCAGTGGTTTGTAGAGCGCGGCCAGCGGTACTGCAAGCCGGGATGAACAAGCCAGCTGCAGCCATTCCCAGTTGCCATGGTGAGCGGCGACGGTTACCACGGTCTGGTACTGTTTCAGGAGTGAGTGGATAAGCTCCGGGTTTTCAATTTCAACACGTTGCGTCAGTTCTCCGGCGGTCAATGCCCCGCCTTTTATGGATTCAAACAGCATGTGCACGGTATTCCGGTAGCTGCTTGTCGCGAGTCGCCGGATACCGGCAGGCGACTGCTCTGGAAACGCACTCTGAAGGTTGTTTTCCACCAGCTCTCGCTGGAAGCGCAGCAGGTAAAAGGCCAGCACGAACAGCGTGTCGGCAATGAGGTACAGCATGGGAAGAGGCAGGCGTGCCAGCAACCGGATCAGCGTCGCCAGCCATTGCTCGGAGTGTTTACCTGGTTTTCCTTCAGACATTGCCGGCGAATTATCGCATGCTTCGTGTTGAATCCCTATGACTGGTAGCCTGTATACTGAACTCTGACTATAACCAGTGCCGATTACTATGGACCAGGATCCCCCGGAATTACAGGAAGCAGTAACCGCTATAAGCCAGGGCGAGTTCAAGCGCTCCTACGATATCGTTTCCCGGTTGGCGCACGAGGGTGATGCAATGGCCCAGCATTTTCTTGGCTGGCATTATCACAAGGGGATCGGTGCTGAGCAGAATGACCAGCTGGCCGTCAGCTGGTGGGAGAAGGCGGCGACACAGGGGCAGGCAGAGGCGCAGCAAGGTTTGGGCTGGGCCTATGCCAGCGGTCGCGGTGTAAAGAAGGATCTTGTAGAGGCTTACCGCTGGTATAACAGGGCTGTTTCTGGAGGTGATGAAGAAGCCAGGCAGGGGTTGCTGGAGACCGCAGGAAAACTGACAGCAGAGCAGCTGCATCTGTTGGAGATTGAGACCGGCTAACAGCAGTCCGCTAGTCGTTGGTCAGCCAGCGCCAGAGAGCCCCGCTGGGCCGGTCAATACCGGTGCGGATGTAATACAGTGCCTGGTGATCATTGATGGTATGCCTGGCCTGGCGCATGGCTTCTTCGCGACCGCAAAACAGTATATGGTCGCCAGCGTGCAGTTGTACTTCCATACCAGGCAGTAACAGTTTCTCATTGTCACGCTTGATCAGCAGCGGTACACACGGCAATTGTTCAGCACGATTCTGTGGGTGCACACAAAGATCATGCAGGCGGATTTTATCGCCACGTATCAGGCAGTCGAATACGGCAGGTGCCGCAAGTGGTGAGATATCCAGATCCCAGGTCTCGGGGGTTATATCTTCAACTACACCAGCGACACGGCTGACCAGTACATTGGCCCACTCCTCACCCTGGTCACTCGCCAGGTTTAAAAAGTCACCCAGCAGCGGTGCCAGAATCAGGCTCAGTATATGCTGCGCAGTGATGGCGCCCGGCTGCATGATAATGTCGATATCCGCAGCTCTGAAGATCTGATCCTTGTTCTGATGGTTCTGCCGGACGACGGTGAACAGTCCCGGGTTAAGGTCGCGCGCGGTTATCAGTATCGACAGGTTGTTGGTATCACTGTCTGTGCCCGCGATGATACCGGTGGCATTCTTGATGCCGGCTTCAACTAATGTATTCGCTTCGGTGCCGCGGCCTTCAATAGCATCGAGCGGGGCACCCGTGGCCCCGGTATCCGCTTCAATCAGGCGGGTTTGTACGCCTTCACCCGTAATGTATTCCTGTACCGCCTTGCCGAATCTGCCAAATCCACACAGTACCCAGGTGCCGGCCGGCGGGCTCTTGAATTCCGACAGGGGAGCATCATGCACGGCAGTGATCCACTCATAGACCAGGTGCAATCTGGGCGAATGGAACATCATGGCGAGATGTGATGCAAAGATATCAAACGGGTCGATTATATGATCTGTACCGAACGATGCCATGTTGGCTGCGGCATCCCTGGAATCGGACTGACAGATAACCGGAAGTTCGGGAGCCAGCAGCTTGCTGGTGATGGCTACAGCAAGGTTAACATCGTCATCGCCGCTGAGTGCGATTACGCCACGACAGCATGGATGCTTCAGGCCGGCCGCAAGCAGGCCATCCGAGTCTGTCGCATCCTCGCTCAGGCCGGGTACGTGGAATGGCAGGTCTTCGACTTGCAGGTCAAGAATTTTCTCTCTGTCCCTGTCGATGACCACACTGTGTATAAAATGCTCGCTGAGTTCACGGACCAGCTGTCTGGCGGCATCGCCATAACCGCAGATAATATAGAAAGGATCCTGCGAGCGCCGTACCTTGCGGGCAAACGAGGTGAAATCAAGTACCCGCCGAAACGCCTGGTCCTGAATCAGTGTCAGTATGGAGCCGATTGCATACAGCCAGGACACTACAGCAGCGTAGATAACAAAGGTAGTCCACATGCGTTGCGCATCGGTGAATGCATAGGGGACTTCACCCAGACCAATAGTCGAACCCAGGAAGCTGACAAAATAGATAGCATGGAAGAAATCCATACGCCAGGGGTTGCCCTGTTCATCGACACCGGTGATCAGCGTCATGCCAAGTATCGAAATCGCATAAACCGAAATCAGCACGATCAGCGGCAGGCGCATGCGCCGCAGTAACAGGTAGATGACTTTTTTCATGACGGTGTGCGGAGGTCTAGAGCACTAGAGTACTAGCGGCGGAAGGTCACCGTTTCCACGACCAGCAGAAGCACCGAAGTCAGGTTTGCAAGCAATGCCCCGGCTGATAGCGAGACGATGCTTGATGTGATGGAGGGTGTCAGCCCGGTCTCAACGACATACAGGGTAAAGCCCCATACCATGGCTGCTGCGATGAGCTGCAAATCCGCCACCAGGCTGGTTGCCAGCAGCAGGGCACCTATATGGGCGCGGTCACCAAACTTCATGATGGTGGCGATGAGGCTGACGATCAATGCTGCAAACAGTTCATAGGCATTGTGGTGTTCGGGGTTGTCCACTTCGCCGATGAAAAAACCAAAATTCAGGGTCAGCGCCAAGATCGAGAAAAATGCAAAAATGACTTTTTCGAGGTTCATCGCAGGGACTCCTGGCAGATTGTATTTCAGCGTTTGATGTAGAGGAAAATATGAAGCCAGATTAAGCTGTTAGCGGGTATTTTTCAACGTTTTCCCGGTTCAGGGCAGTGGCCGGCACGGTTTCCCGGGAAGGCCTGTTGGTATGGATAAAACAAATCGGTTTCCTGCCGCTATTCAATTGAATAGGCAGCTAATGGGATTGATTGATCTTGTCATGGCGGATTTTGAGCAAAAAGTCGCAATTGATGATGTAAAGATAGGGATGTATGTCTCCCGGCTGGATCGGCCATGGCTGGAAACCCGCTATTTGTTCCAGGGTTTCTACATCAACAAAGTCAGCGATATCGAAGAACTGCGCCTGCACTGCGAGCATGTCTATGTCGATCCTGAACGCGGAGAATCTGCTGCAAGGCCGCTGGCGATGGTGCCCAGGAAAGGCGCAGGGGACAGGCTGGCAGGTATCTTCAGACAGGCAACCGGTCACGAACGTTACCCGGTTGTTACGTCTGTCAAGGAGGAAATCGAAGCCTGTCGGGACAGTCGCAGTGATTTACTGGATGTCGTCACCAATATTCTTGAACAGCTGAAAGCCGGCCATACCATCAAGGTGCAATCGCTGCGTAAGGCGGTAAGCGACATGATTGCCAGCATTATCCGTAATCCGGATGCCTTTTTCTGGTTGACCCGGCTCAAAAACAAGGACAGCTATGCCTATGCACATTGTGTAGACGCCTGTGGTCTCGCGGTAGCGTTTGGCCGCCATCTGGGTTTCTCGAAGCCAGAACTTGAAAATCTGGCCATCGGTACGCTGTTGTTTGACATTGGCAAGTTGCAGTTGCCAGAGGAATTGCTGAAGAAGCCCGGTCGCCTGACGGATAAGGAATACGCCCTGATCCGGCGCCATGTGGAGTTCGGTGTCGGCATGGTGCGTGATATGAAGGGTTGTAATAAAGAAATTATTTCGATCGTTCTTCACCACCACGAGCGTCACAATGGTAAAGGTTATCCTCGCGCCATACCGGGAAACCAGATCCCGGTCAACGGGCGCATAGCGGCGCTGGTGGACTGTTACGACGCTATCACCAGCGAACGCGCCTACAGCACAGCTGTTTCTGCCTACGATGCCATACAGTTGATTTATGAATGGCGTGGCAAGGATTTCCAGACTGATATGGTAGAGCAGTTTATCCAGTGTATCGGGCTGTATCCGACCGGCACGCTGGTAGAACTGAATACGGGTGAGGTAGGCCTTGTGATAGCCCAGAATCGTGTACGCCGGTTACGCCCCAAAGTCATGCTGATACTGGGCAAGGACAAGGTGTCCTATGGTATCTACCCGACGCTGGATCTGATTGATAATCCTGTCGACGATGACGGTAAACTGGTGGAAATCAGCAGACCGCTGGCGCCGGGCAGTTATGGTATCGATGCCAGTGACTTCTACCTGTAGCCAAGCAAAACAGGTAACCGTCCCCGGGCGTGTCGAGCTGTTGCAACAGATAGATCGGAGCGTCGCCGCCTGTAGCGGAAATAACGGGTGTTTTGCGCTGCTGGTGTTCAACCTGCAGAAATTTCGTGAGATCAACGTTGAGTATGGGCATGCGGCAGGCGACGTCGTGCTGGCGGTGGTCGCAGAACGCATGCAAGGAGAATTGCGTTCCGGGGACAGCCTGTTTCATATTGGTAACGACGAGTTTGCGGTTCTTTTGACACAGCTGAAGACGCCCCAGGTAGTTCAGTTGGCGATAATGAAATTGCAGGAGGCTATCGGTGAAAATATGGAAGTGGCGGGCAATGTCCTGTTAATAACGGCGCTGGCAGGAGCTGCATTGTTTCCTGACCACTCTGACGACCGGGATGGGCTGATGAAAGCTGCGGATGCAGCCTTGCATTATGCCGGCGAAAACAACCTGCCGTTCTTGGTCTATGGCAGCTCTATCCGCAGTGCCGAAAAACAGTTTGCTGACCTGAGAGGACACCTGAAGCGTGCACTCAATAACAGTGATTTGAAGCTTCATTACCAGCCCCAGGTCGATTTGCAGCATGGCACTCTGAGTGGTTGTGAAGCACTGGCCAGGTGGGAACATGCCACGCATGGCTGGATACCGCCTGACGTCTTTATTCCGGTTGCCGAGAAGAGTGAGTTGATAGATACCCTGACATACTGGAGTATTAACGCCGCATTGCGGGAGTGGTTCCAGTTTTGCGGCTCATGTTCTTCCGCCTCGATCGCGATAAACCTTTCGGCAAAACTCCTGCGATCGCCGGAAGTCGTGGACCTGGTACGTCGGGCCATGAATATCTGGGGTGCTGAACCAGCATCGATGGTGCTCGAAGTTACCGAAAGCGCCATGATGACCGATCCCCGGGCGTCACTGCATACCCTGTCAGCCTTGCACGAGATGGGAATCATTCTGTCCATTGACGATTTCGGGACGGGCTACTCATCACTGGCTTATCTGAAAAAGCTGCCGGTCAGTGAATTGAAAATCGACAAGAGCTTTGTCCAGCATATGGCCGATAACCCGCAGGATCGCAAGATCGTGCAGTCAGTCATCGACCTGTCGCATAACCTCGATTTGCGTGTTGTAGCAGAGGGCATCGAAAGTCAGCAAATCCTGGATATGCTGATCGGCATGGGGTGTGATTATGGGCAGGGCTACTATATAGGCAGACCCATGCCAATCGGAGAAATGCCACCCTGGGTTAAAGGCAGCAACTGGCATTTGCCCGGGTATGTGTCTGTCTAGCCAGGCACGCTGAAGGCGACGCCACCACGCCGCCGGTCACCGCAGTATTCAAAATCACCGCGGCACAGGGAAACCGCGTGTACGCCGCCAAAGAACAGGTTCCGCTCCGGCCAGCAGCGGGTCTGTTCAAATTCATTTTGCAGTTGCCGGTATACCTTGTCGTCAAATCCGTCTTCAATATTCAGCAGTCCTTTCTCATAGTGGATTCTGGGCCGGTCAACGGCCTCCGGGATAGAGAGTTGTTCGTCCACGATGCGTAACAGCACTTGCAGAATGGCCGAGCGAATACGGTTTGAACCACCGGATCCAAGCGCGATAGCGCGCCCGTCATCCAGTCGCAGCACGCTCGGCGCCATCATTGATGTGAGTCGCTGATCCTTCTGCCATGTGTGAAAACCATGCGGATTGAGGTCTTCTTCACCCAGCATGTTGTTCAGCATGATCCCGGTGGTGCCGAGCATGTGGCCACAACCTTCGCCATTGCTGGTTGTCAGTGACGCCAGGTTGCCTTTCCGGTCGATGACGCTGATATGTGTCGTCCCCCGGAATGCGCGTGTCCGGCCCTTGACCTGTTCCTGGTAGCGCTGCAGCAATTCAGGATCAAGCAGCTGCTCGTTGAGGCTGTCGTTGCCTATACTGTCCAGACGGGCTTCGTTGGTGGCGTGCATGACTTCGGCGAGTCTGGATACGCCCTCCATGCTGTCGACAAGAATGCCTTGAGCCGCAAGTCTTTCCAGCAGTTTGAGTGCGAAACCGATAAGCAGACCGCCGGATGAGGGGGGTGGGTTGGTGAGGAATTCACAGCCCCGGTAATTAATGTGTAACGGATCGCGTTTAATAACGCGGTAACCGGCAAGATCCTCGCGCCGGAGGTGGCCGCCCGCGTTGCGGCACGCAGTTTCAATTTCTGTCGCGATGTCACCTTCGTAAAACAGGTGTTCACCTTCACTGCCAAGCGCAAGCAAGGTGTCTGCCAGCTCGGGCAGGTAAAGTGTCTCACCTTCACCAACCAGCGCGTCCTGGTTTGAAGGGCTTGCAAAACGTTGTGCGGCCTGGGGTGTGGCCAGGTATACCGGCCGCACAACGTCCAGGATATAGGCCTGCAATTGGTTAACACGCAGTCCTTTTCGGGCCAGTTCAACAGCCGGTTCCATGAGCACCGGCATTGGCAGGCTGCCAAGATCCCTGTGAATAGCGAACAGTCCGCGCACCGTGCCCGGGGTTGCGACTGCACCGTAACCAATGTGGAATTCCTGTAGCGTTGTTCCAAAATCGGCGTGGATAGGATGAAAATCGATTTCCGTATCAGGGCGTTTGTGTTTCGGTGTCTGCGCAAAGAAATCATATACGCGGGCCTGGCCGTTATCCGGCTGTGCCATCAGGAAGCCGCCGCCACCCAGTGATGTCAGTACGGGTTCTGCAACGCAGGCTGTCCAGTGTGCTGCAATAGCGGCATCAAATGCGTTACCGCCTTCGCGCAGGGCAAAGGCAGCGGCTTCGGCGGTCGCTGCATGCCCGGTTGCAACAGCACCTTTTGCTGGAATCCTGGTCATGGATAGAGTTTTAGATCAGCAGATCGGTCCTGGCCGAAGCATCTGCCTGGTCGGTTTCGATCCTGGGCCGGCAACCCACCAGGTGATCGGCTGGCACCTTGAATTTATCCACCAGGTGATTTTTTACCTGTGCAGCGCGCTGGCGGGCAAGCTCGGTCAGCTTTTGTTCGTCGATGACAGGTTCCACTGGAGTGGTTTCCTTGCCGGTATTTTTCTTGCGCCCGGCATTTGCCAGTTGCTGAAAATAGAGTGCATCCTGTTTGACGGCTACGCCGCACAGCTTGATCGCCAGTTTGGGGCGATCGTGCAGAACCCCGGCAACCTTGGACAGGTACTCCCGGTCGGCATCATCCATCTCGGACTGGCCGGGCTCAAACTCGATCGATTTCAGGCGAACCCTGGTGACTGCTTCCCCCGCATATTCGGCGGCCAGGATCAGTGTGCCATAGGGTTGCAGGGCATATTTCAGATAGCTGACGGCGCCCTTCTTGAGCCCGGTGGCAAAGGCCTGGCTGATGGCATCGCTGACATCGAAATCGGGACTGTTGGCGTCCCCCTCTATCGGTATATCCAGTTCTATGGTGTTGTTCCTGTCTCTCAGGGTGTCCAGCGCTACATTCAGTGGCACGGGGATCTTGCTCTGCAGGCTGTCTTTACTATCAACGCTTTCCAGCTCGAGCTGGCGTAATTTCAGAACAGCTTTACCGGCCATGACGCTGTTCTCGCTTTTTACTTTCAGGTCAACGTCAAGCGTACCACTGTCCAGTAACACACCCAGACTGTCGCGGGTGTAGGGGGACAGGCGCGGAAGATCCATGGCATACAGTTTTCCTTCCAGGTCCAGGCCCGGGGGTTGCTGGAACGGCCTCACGTCTCCGCTTGCAGACAGGGTCGTATGCTTGCCCAGCTTGCTTTCCAGCCTGAGCGGGCTGGCCTGGTCAGGCTTGCCGGTATCCACTTTTTCCAGCGACAGTTCGCTGAAAGTCAGCGTCTCCCTGAATGTCGGGCTTACCGCTTCATCCACGATGGTCATGGTACTGCCGTCGGATATGTCGATACGGTTGATTGCAAGCCGGGTTTTTACAGCCTGTGTATCTGCAGCTTCAGTGGCGTCGGCTTCCTTTTCTACAGCTGTCCCGCTGGCGCTTGCCTCAGGCTCTTTTTCCTCCCCTAGCAGTACTCCCAGCAGGGTGTTGACCTCCCAGTTCCCGGTTTTGTCCCGCTGATAAAGGACGTGTACATCATCTTCATGAATGGTGTCGATGGAGGTGAACCCATCCGCATAGCTTACATTGCTGACCAGCAGTTGCCCGGCTTGATAGAAGGCCTCATTCCTGTTTGTGTCCTGAGGTGAGGTGATGAGGCGCCCTATGTTCAACGCATCAACCGTTATCTTTTCTGCTTTGAACTGTTGCAGATTATCCAGTGCAAGCCCCTTGACCTTAAATCTGTCAGCAGCTATCAGGTCCATCTCTTTTTCGGGGGCCACCAGACCGGCCTTCGAGATATCGATGTCGGCAAACAGGCTTACGTCCTGCCCCGATTCGTTATCAGCGAGCTTGAATGTGCCATCCAGCACCAGGTTTTCGTGCACTACCTTCAGCTTGTTTGCGGGGAGATCGACACTGAGCCTGCCGATGTTCAGTTTCCCCTCATTCTGTAGTTGCAGCGATGACTTGCCCGTTGCAACAGTCAGATCGGTCGTGCCTGTCCAGCTCGATGCCTGGTTCGCAACCCGGGCGCTCGGGTGGGAAACGGCGACCTCCCTGGCGGCAAGTGTGCCGTCGTGTTGCACATGCAGGGTCTGCTTGTTCTGTTCGATGCTGAAATCGCCGTTAAGGGAAACCACACCCGCCAGTTTTTCCAGCGCAGGTTGTGTCAGCGGCTCGAAATCAGACAGGTTCAGGTCTTCGATAGTCAGTGACCCGCTGTAAACCGGTGTTACTGAAAACGGCGCCAGTGTCGCCTCGATCGCTACCGGTGCATCATTGATGCTGCCCTTGAAATCCAGCCTGGCCGGTTGTTCGGGCGCCCACTGGGTCAGGTCACTGAGTTGCAGGCTGTCTATATAGACCGTGCTGTGAATGTTCCGGTCGTGATACAGCAAGGTAAAGTCGTGCAGGCCAAGGGTATGGATACCGGTCGCCCAGTGCGTGGATTCATCTGCGGGTTGGTCCGTTGCAGTGTCCTGTCCGCCGGCCGGCAGTTGTATACCACCAATTCGCAGCACATCCTCGTTGCGCACCACCATGCGGAAGCCCGTCAGCTCGACGGACTGCACCTGGATACGCCTGCTGAACAGCGGCAGCCAGGCCAGGTTCAGTTCCGCCGTGGCAAAGGACAGCGGTGTCCGGTCCTGCACCTGGACGCTGACATTATCCAGCCGCAGGATGCCGGTGAAGGGGTTGAAATCGACATCCTGCACCTCGACCTGGTCACCGCCGTTTTGTTCCAGCCATTGTTCAGCCAGCCTCTCGATCAGCAGCGGTGTTCCCAGCAGGATGCCGAGCGACAGGACCAGGGTGACCAGGGAGATTCTGAACCAGCGGGACGAGACCGGTGATACGCGGTTCCGGGGCTTATTCTCAACGGGGTGTTTGCTGTTGGCATTCACATTGTGATTCATAGGCTTATGCTGTCTTGTCGTTTGTTATGACCAATAGGGTGATGGGACCCTGACGAGGTTCAGGTGTGGAGGTGAAATATCCATGAATATTAGTGATTTGTCTAATGGATTGATTGATATCCCGCACTGCCTCAGAATAGCCCCCCTTGCGCGGGGCCGCGGATCTCGGTCAGCCGCCGGAAATTTGTAATTCAATCAGAGGAGTAGGGTTCGTGAAACTAATACTTTTAGGTGCGCCTGGCGCAGGTAAGGGCACGGTAGCCAAATTGCTGACCGACGTTGACGGTTCGGTGCAGATATCGACGGGAGACATCCTGCGTGGTGCGGTACAGGCCGGTACAGAGCTGGGCAACAAGGCAGACGCTTTCATGAAGGCGGGTGACCTGGTTCCTGATGACCTGATCATGGGCATTATGGAAGCTCGTCTGCAGGAGCCCGATTGTGAAAAAGGTTTCCTGCTGGACGGTTTCCCGCGCACCATCCCGCAGGCCGAAGCACTGAAAACGTTGCTGGACAGGATCGGCGTCAAGCTGGACATGGCGGTGAACCTGGATGTGCCGCGTGACGTGATTCTCGACCGTCTGACGACCCGCCGCACCTGTTCCAACTCCGCTTGCCAGGCGATCTATAACGTCAAGAGCAACCCGCCCAAAGTCGAAGGTGTGTGCGATAAATGTGGCAGTCCGGTGATTCAGCGTGACGATGAAACCGAAGAGGCTATCAGCAAGCGCCTCGAGACCTACAATGAAAAGACTGCACCGCTGGCAGCGTACTATGAGAAGGAAGGTCTGTTGACGAATGTGAATGCAACGTCCAGTGACATTGTCGTCCAGACCATCAAGGAAAAGGTCGGTATTTAATAGCTTTTCCCGGTTTAACGCTGCGTTAAAGCGAACCCCGCTCTTGAGCGGGGTTTTTATTGCCGCCGGGATTAATTCGGCTAGAAAAGGGTATAGATAAAGGGTGCTACCGCGGATCCCTGCGTCATTACAATCAGCGCACCCAGCAGCAACATGACAATGATGATAGGCGCCAGCCAGAATTTCTTTCTGGCTTTCATGAATCCCCACAGGTCTTTTAATAAATCAAGCATCAGTACGGTCGCTCCACGTTGCTTTTATCGTCGTTATGACTTTTCACCCGGTAACTGGATAGCCCGCTGTCCAGCTTGCGCTGCATCGGGTCTTTGCCGAACAGGCGCATGACAACACCGATCGGCAGGAAAAGTCCGTAGAACAGGATGCCGAGGATGATCCGGGTATTGATCCAGTTCATGACATTACCAAACTTCATCCAGCCGACATAGACCGGTTTCAGCGTGGTGGGCACCAGCAGGGCCCACAGACTCAGAACACCACCCAGAATCCAGGGCCATTTCACGTAGTTTAAGCCAAACAGCCAGGGAATAAGCAGGCCGAACAGGCCGATAATGATGGCACCCGTCGTCAGGCCGAACTTGCGGTAACCGCGGGCATCCAGCGTTTGAATTTCGTGACTCATGATTTAATCCAGTGCGTACTCATCGCGCCAGTCGCCTTCTTCCTGCCATTCGGGTTGTTCCTGTTTGGAAAGCAGTACATTCTCCAGCACCAGGTAGTCCATTTCCGTGCGCATAAAACACCGGTAGGCATCTTCGGGTGTGCAGACAATCGGTTCGCCACGTACATTAAACGAGGTATTGACCAGCACCGGGCAGTCGGTGCGTGCCTCAAAAGCCTCCAGCAGCTTGTAGAAGCGCGGGTTGGTATCACTGTGCACTGTCTGGATACGCGCTGAATAATCGACATGGGTAATCGCCGGGATTTGCGAACGCGGGATGTTCAGTTTCTCGATACCAAACAGCTTTTGTTGTTGCTCTGTCATGGCCAGGCGCTTGTCTTCCTTTACCGGTGCTACCAGTAGCATGTAGGGACTGCGCCGGTCGATCTCGAACCAGTCGGACACCTTCTCCGCCTTGACCGCCGGCGCGAACGGCCGGAAGGACTCCCGGTATTTTATCTTCAGGTTCATGACGCTTTGCATTTTCTGGCTTCTGGGATCGCCGATAACACTGCGTCCCCCCAGCGAGCGGGGCCCGAACTCCATGCGGCCCTGTGACCAGCCAACGACATTTTCACCATCAAGAATCTCTGCCAGACGCGGCATCAGTGCGTCATCGTCCAGCGTCTCGTAGCGGGCATTAACCGAGTCCAGGTAGTCTTTTATCTCGCCCTCGCTGGAACGGGGACCCAGGTAGGAACCGCGCATGACATCGTTACCGGTTACCTGGCGCGGGTTGCCCAGGTATTCGTACCAGACGCTCAGGGCCGCACCCAGCGCGCCACCGGCATCACCGGCAGCCGGTTGTATCCAGATATCCTTGAACGGGCCTTCGCGCAGAATACGCCCGTTGGACACGCAGTTCAGCGCCACGCCGCCCGCCAGGCACAGGTAGTCAACATCGAGCTCCTTTTGCACGTTGCGGGCGATCTTGAGCACCACCTCTTCCGTGACGACCTGTATGGAACGTGCGATATCCATTTCACGCTGGGTAATTTCGGATTCGGGTTCGCGTGGCGGGCCGCCGAACAGGGCATCAAACTTGCTGTTGGTCATGGTCAGACCGGTCGCATAGTTGAAATAGCTCATGTCCAGCCGGTAGCTGCCATCCTCTTTTACATCCAGCAGGTGATCCAGGATGAGATCGGTATATTTCGGTTCCCCGTAGGGGGCCAGGCCCATCAGCTTGTATTCGCCCGAATTCACCCTGAACCCGGTGTAATAGGTGAACGCCGAATAGAGCAACCCCAGCGAGTGAGGAAAATCAATCTCCCATTTGGCTTCCAGCGTATTCCCCTCACCCAGCCAGACGGAACTGGTTGCCCATTCGCCAACGCCGTCCAGACAGAGTACGGCGGCCTTCTCATAGGGGCTGGGGAAGAATGCAGAGGCCGCGTGTGATTTGTGGTGGGCGGAAAACAGCAGCGGTGGTAAATCGGATTCCTTGCCCTTGCCACCGGGGATCAGTGCAGCCAGTTCTTTTTTGAGGGTGGTCTTCAGGAACAGCTTGTCCTTCAGCCACACCGGCATGGACGCCAGGAAAGATTTGAACCCGGACGGAACGAAGGCCAGATAGGTTTCCAGCAGGCGTTCGAACTTAATCAGGGGTTTGTCATAGAAGACCACATAAT
>Ga0316189_10002175_pt1 | contig 19289 bp, 5 predicted proteins | sample LowCovwburrow_MG_FD_204930 | JGI IMG/M metagenome (GOLD analysis project Ga0316189, IMG submission 204930) | Coastal sediment microbial communities from Maine, United States - Lowes Cove worm burrow | ecosystem: Environmental > Aquatic > Marine > Coastal > Sediment | place: USA: Maine...
ATATTCCCATTTTTAAGGTATATTTTACAGGATTCATCTTCTCCAGCAATTGTAGTAAATCCAGAATTGTTTGAATCTGATAATACCCAAGCCATAATACTAACCTTGTCAAGCCCTTCTATAAAAGAATCGGTAGATAAGTAATCATCAACACCATCAAAATCCAATATTGCTGAAGATGGAGGATTGGTATTAAATAAATCTCTATAATCAAGATCTCCTCCAGAATACAAATCGCCATCTGCATCTGGAAGTATTGAAGATGAAGGGTTATTAATTTCATCATTGACGTCTAAATTATCATTAAGATTCGTCCCTTCAAAAAGATTATCAAGCCCGTCATCATCATTATCTGCAAATAAGACTATGGCATCAGCCATTCCGTTTTCTTCTATATCCAAAAAACCATCATTATCACTATCTAAATCTAAAAGATCTGGATAAATATCATTATCGGTATTTACAACATCAATCCCTGCACCATATACAAGATCGATCCCTGTACTGCTATCAACAGTCATAGATGGCGCTACATAACCTAAAGTAGTTTGGCTTTCAACATTATCTGGAATACCATCATCATCACTATCTAGATCTAAGTGATTGTATTTTCCGTCACCATCAAAATCTTCTCCTTTAACTATAATAAGCGAATTGGCGTTAAAATCTAAAAATGCACATTGTGTAAAAGACATACCAAATTGTCTCATTGTAGATCCTGAGCTTGTTTTATAGGCTTGCATTCTCATGGAGAAAGAGTTACCAATAAATTGATAATAGGCGCGTAACCAAGGTAAGGTTGAAAATCCGTTTACGGTTATTTCCCCAGACGTAATTTCTATATTATTTGAGCCTAAATCTACTATATCCAAATCTGATGGATTTTCGATACCATAGGCTGCAGGATTATAATAAATTACAGATTCTTTTAAGCTCGCAGTCCCGTCACAGTCCCATGTAATTCCATTGACTCTAAATATTTCAGTCGAGGCTATTGTAGTTCCAGAGTAAACAATCGTAAATTTAAAGCTAGCACCAGGAGTTCCAGTTCCTGAAAAATTAAGCTCTGTTTGTAAGTATGTAGGATTATCTACTGTATCATTATCAATATTAGCAATACTTGTATTTGTCAGCTCGGTAACTTCCATCAATACGTCGTAACCCTGAATTGCATTACCAAATCTATAAACCGCTCCAACGGTGCCTTCTGCAGATGTACTTGCGCTAGCATCATAAACTCCATTTTCAAAATCTAGAGATGGTAAAGTACATTCAAATCTATCCTCTCCTAAGTTTTCAACAGCATCGGTAATCCCATCTGCATCATCATCGTAATCTAAATAATCTGCAACACCATCGCTATCTGTATCTAATAAACTGTTACATGTAGCATCGCCTCCCGAAACGTTAAAATATATAATTTGTCCAGTAGTATTAGCTCCAGCTCCATCATCATTTACAACAGTTGTTCCTGCTACTGTAACAGTAACATTTCCTTTGTGCCATCCATCATTGGCTACATCATATAGTTTAAGGTAGTAGTTGTTACCGTTTGTAACGCACCCGAGATCGTATTTGCTACCATATACTTGGTGAGAAGCTAGTTGAGTTGGGCTATAACATTGTGACACATCGCAAATAGTTAGTAACAAATCGTTTGCAGTATTGTAAACCTCTACTTTGTTTTCGTAAGATTTGCTTTTCCATTTTACGCGAACGATAATGTCTGATTTCTGTGCGATTGAAAAAGTACAAGATGCCATGAGTAGGCATATTAGTAGTTTTGTTTTCATTAGGTAATAGATTTGGGTAAATCAAAATCAACTGAAACTAAACACGAGGGAAGGCTTACTCAATTAATGGAAACATAATATTTATAATTCCTAAATATAATAATCTGACAATATTAGTTAAAATATCCATGAAATGCAAATATATACGACAAAATACATAAAATGTGATACTTTATCCAGTATTCATTTTTTTATTTGATAGTCGTTTAGCGTATTAATTGATGTAATAAAAAAGCCTCAATAGTTTATTGAGGCTTCAAGTTTAGTGTAAAGGTTTTCAGATTCAGAGCAAATTATTCGACAATTACTTTTTTAGTAATCAAGTTTTCATCAGTTTTCAATTTAATAATGTAGGTTCCTGAGGTTAAATTTTCAATTCTAAACTCATTGTAATTATCATTTGGAACGTTTTTTATTTTATATATGGACTGACCAATTATATTGACAAGTTCAATTGTGTTAATTTCCTTTAACGTTGGATTCATAACTACAATACTTTTTACAGAATTTGAGAAGTGTATGTCTATTTTGTCTAACTCCTCATCCGTATCTTCAAGCGCTTGTGAATTAAACATGATTTCAAAGCGATTTAGATGCTCACCAACTGTAAAATATGCTTCATAATTACTCTCGCTTAGATTGTGATAAACATCTAAGTCAATATCATGTATGATAATATTTGTATTATTATCGATGTTCTCTGTTGATTCCAGCTTTATTGTTGCTAATCCTTCTTGTTCAATTTTAAAACCTAAAGGTAGTTTTTGATTGGAATCGAAATCATATACGGCTTGTATGACATATTTGTTGTTATCAAATACCCAATACATATCTTCTTTATTGTCTTCAATAAGTAAAGCATCATAGCCAATGTCATATTGGTCACTGGCATTTTCATCCACACCAGCTAGGATTTGTCTGTGTAATCCGTTAGGAGAATCAAAACGCAATCTAATCTTTTGTCTGGTATCTGTATTTTCAGTAGAAAGTTTTGCATTATGTTTTGTTTGTGCAATTTTCATAAACACAGATGGATCCGAGGCTTCAGTTTTAAAAGTACGTTGACTGTTTTTAAAAGAGACTGAACCACCAGTATCAGCTGTAACAAAAAATCCTTGACCAACGGGTATATATTGTTCAGGTGTTTTCGTTCCAAAAGAACCATTATTATTTATTCGAGCGTCATTAGCAATTGCAGGAACGCCTCCTGTAAGAGTGTAGGTGCCATAGCCGCCAATATAACTTGCAAGGTTGTGAGATCCACCTCCCCAATGTTCCCAAAAATATAGTGTTCCGTTAATGATATTTGACGCAGCTCTACCAGCACCATCACTAACATTGTCTAGAATAAACTCATCAGCATCTATGGCAGAGGCATATGGATTCCCTATTAAATAATCGTTACCGGCTGATAAGGTTAATGAGATATCACCATTATGTGGTTTGCCATAGTACACGTAGTTTTGTTCTACTGATACTGCTCCTCCCATATCTGCAATTCCTTTCATCGTATAGCCTTCACCAGCAAGTAAAGATCCAGTACTTCTAACATGTTGCCAAGAGGCGTAATCATCGCTTAATTGGTTGCTAAATTTCCATATCCAATAATCGGCTACACTAATTGGGTCTCCAGTGCTACCATTGTATCCAGAAGTTAAGAAATTTACAGCCTTAGGTGGAGCAGATGGTGTTGCAATTGGTGTTGTTCCATCATGCAATACATCTGGTAATGTATAACTATTATTGTTTGTTGTTATATTACTTACCCCAACAGGAGCTGCCCAATAATTGTACGTGTAATAATCAGCCGTACCTTGCTGGTCACGTTCTAGAGTACCAGCACTTGTAACATCTAAATCACTTAATTCTGATTGGATGAGTTGTGATTCTCCTTCGAGGTCTAACTCACCATCAAGTTTTAAATAGTGTGTAACCGTTATGCCATTTCCAGTTCCAGCTGCCGTGTTACCATCAACTTGCAATTCATTGTTCTCTACGAATAATCCTAAAACTGAACGTTCTCGTCCCAAACCTGCATTGGTATCGATGGTGATATCATGGCTAGTTATTACAATGTTCCAATCTACTGGGGTAACACCATCAACTATTGACAAGTCGTTTGGCAATGTTTGGACACTATTGTTAAGCCAAGTTGCATCGGTTCCCCAAGTTCCATTAGCTTGAGATTCATAGGGTAGAGGAGCGGTTTGATGATCAACAGTATCTAAGTTCCTTAAACTACCAAAATTTCCATTTGCTGAGGCGTCATTTATATTGGTGTAGGTATAGGTTGACATTGGATAATACCCGGCAAGGTCAGTCCAAGGAATTGAGCTTACCTCATTATTTGATATAGTTTGTGGAATAATCATTCCATCTACCGAATTACTAATATCTTCAATTTCCTGATTCATAACATAATGTAGTTGGTCTACTGAAAGTGCTGTATCCCAAACTCTTACTTCGTCTATATTTCCCTCGTAGAATGCAGTAGATTGAGCAGCGGCAGCTACATTAAAGTATTGTGTTGTAGAGACAGGAGCAGAGAGTGCTTCAGTTTTGTCAAGAACGCCGTCAATATAAAGTCTTGCTAAAGTTCCATTATAAATAACTGCTACTTGATGCCATTCGTCTTCAGGTATTACCACATTAGATGTTACGGTTTGAGTGCTGCCATTTTTCCAAGACATTTCAAACTGCCCTGAACTATTTATTTTGAAATCATAGCCTTCAGTGTAAGCTGCATCTCTTTTAGAAAGAATTGAGGTATTTGCTGATCCGTTAGCTCTTTTTATCCAAGCCGAAACTGAAAATTCACTAGAATTTAAATTTAGGGCGTCGTCCATATCAATATAATCTGTTGCACCATCAAAGTATACAGATCTTACCACAGTTGTTTGTGGAGCAAACCCGAACGTAATATATTTAGTTCCATTAAAATCGTATTCAACTTCTAGATTACTTCCATTATTTGACATTATCCTGTAATCTGCTGTAGGATCGAAAATAGGAGTGTCTGAAATGAACATTAAATATTCACCAAGCGGAGTTATATTTCTAACTGCACTTATTGGAATAGAAACTTTGTTTCTTGGGACATCTCCAATTTCAATTACTTTCCAGATTCTTTGCATTCCTGTAAAGGTAACCGGGGTTGATAATCCAGAAATACCTGCGCTCATATCTACATTTATGGTTGCTGCAGCTAAATTCAAATCAATACCATTGTTTCCCCAGACAATAAACTCTTGATTATCAAAGGTGTTTGAAGTGTTATTAATTATGTTTTCATTATTTGTGTTATAAATATCTGTAAGACCAATAGTCAAAATCCCTTCCGTTGGGCCAAATCCGTCAGTGCCATTGTTAACACTACTGGATTGTTTTTGATTAAGATCAGAATCATCATCTCGACCAATACCTGCAATGTCATAATTATATCCCGAATTGGCAGATTGATTCCAGATTACAGTTCCACTGGAATCTACGTAATCTTGAGAGGTCCCATTTACGCCGAGAGTAATACCATACTTAATTGCTAAATAGGATTGGATTCTGTTTCGTTCAGTGGTTAAATTTGTGTCATCTTTTCGAGAAGAGAAGGTAATAATTTCTGCAACCCTTCCATTGGTACTTGCTTCCCAGCCCTCACTACGACCAATCCAAAATCTCGAATCATTTACATTAGAAAAATCGGGTATATCGTTTTGAGTTGTTTCAATATCGTTAGCATTATAGTATAATTCTTGTTGTGTGACTGCCGTATTATTTCTTGCATTGATAATACCAACATTATCATAAGAACTACCTGTGCCTATTTCGGCAACACCATATCCATTTCCACCTGAAGTTGTACCAACCGCATAGCAAAAGATTTCTCCAGAAAATCTTACGGTGTAAAAGCCTGCTCCAATACCCGTGGCATCAGTCTCATTAGCTCCCATATTTTCATCACCACAAAAGATATCCATAAAACCAAAACTACTATTAATAGGAGTATCATCAGGCATCATTACTACAAATATATCTTGAGTGTACATTCCGCTTGCGCCTTCAAGAAATTCAGTTGAAGAATTGTCAAAAGAAAAATCACTGTCTAGAGTATAGGTTCCATAGGAATTGTCAAATTCTACAACAGGATTAAAGTTTAAATTTTTTGTAGCGTTATCTCTGTATGTCGGTTCATGACCTGGGATGTTCACTGTTGCATTTGCGCCACGACCTTGATCTATCCACAAACTCACATCTTGACCATCAGAATAACTTAATCCATCAGTACCTTTAAGCCATAATTCCAAGTCTGCTGTAACTCCACCTGGACCTTCTGTTAACGGGGCAACACCAGTTCCTTGTACAGTAAATGTATAAGGGGTTTCGTTACCATCGTCACTAATAATAGAAACAATCGCCTGAACAGTTCCATTTATAGTAGGTGCAAATCGCACCACAAAAGTTAAATCTGCACCACCACTTATTATAGACGATGCCGAAGGTTGAGTTAATATGGTAAAAGCGGCATCACCGCTAATTGCAACTATAGGAACACCTGTTAGGTTTAAAGATGTAGTTCCTAAATTTTGAATTGTAAAAGTATGATCTAGTGTACTTCCAGCTCCTAAAGACCCATAGTCGGTATCGTCAGTAACCGACGGTGTTGAGTCTCCGTCTGAAATATTGGTTGCATTACCTTGAATATTTATTTCCGGACCTGAGGCTGATACCGTAAGAGAAAGATTATCAACAGCCATATCACTTCTATAACCATTACCAGTAATACCATTAAATCTAAGTTTAATAATTTGTCCTATGTATGCGCTTAAATCTAAATTTACCGTAATCCAAGCAGAGCTACTGGTTGTTTGAACTTGGCCAGATTGAGTCCATAAGTTAGTTGGATAGGTTATGCCGTTATCGGTACTTACATCGAAATTTAATGTTCCCATATTACTTCCATACATGTGGTAGCTAAAAGCAAATACAGGACTTCCAATTCCGGAAAGATCGAAACATGGACTTTCTAAATTAGCTACCATGTTTGGGTATCCAGACCCACTGCCAGAGGCTTCAGTATACAAATAATAGGATCCATTACCAGCACCTGATGGTCCAGTATTGTTAGATGGAGTACCACCAGTTCGTCTTGACCAATTAATGTTATCCCCAGTATCTTGAGTCCAGTTACCAAATCCTGATTCAAAGCTTTCAGTATAAGGATAAGAGTTTACTGTGGTTCCACATTGTCCGTATGACACCATGCTTATTAAGGCAAGAAACATAAAAGAAAGAATGTGTCTCCCTAGTTTGTTTAGGGTAGTTTTCTTCATAAGCGGTTAAATAATATTAGTTTGGGACTAATTAATTTAATACCAATATTAGAGTAATTGTAGGATATATTCCTTCAAATACTCAATTAATCGATGAACCGCATACGAAATGTAGTCTAATTCTTATTTATTATATAAGATGTCTCTAAATATTCTGAATTTTTATGTTCTTTTTGATTATTGATTAGTTAAAATGATTCTATATTTATTAAATTTTTATTTCTTTTATTAATATCTCAATTTTTATTGTTCAACCATTACTTTTTTGGAGAAAGCGCCATCATCAGTTTTCAATGTAATGATATAAGTTCCTGCACTTAGGTTGTCTACTTTAAATTCTGCATAACTTTCATTTGTTGTTTCTTCCACGATGTATATCGATTGTCCTAGGATATTGAAAAGCTCGATAGAATAAATCTCTTTTAGAGTTGGGTTAATCAATACAATGCTTTCAATGCTATTGGAATAGTGCACATCAAGATTTGTCAATTCAACATCTGGATTGCTCAAGGCTTGTCCGTTTGCAAAAGTAATCTCAAAGCGGTCCAAGTGTTTACCAACCGTAAGGTTCACTTGGTAATCGCCATCTCTTAAGTTGTGATATATGCCCAAGTCGATATCATGTACATATACATTGACATTGTTTGGTATGTTTTCTAATGTTTCTAGTTTAATTGTAGCGTTACCTGCTAGATTGATTTTAACTCCCAAAGGCAATACTTGGTTTGTATCAAAATTATCAACAGCTTGGATAATATAATTATTGTCATTGAATCTCCAGAACATATCTTCCTTGTTATCCTCAATCAAGGCAGCATCATATCCAAGGTCAAAACCGCTAGAGGCATTGGTGTCCACACCAGCCAACAATTGTCTATGGTAGCCTTTAGGTGAATCAAACTGCAATCTTATTTTTTGTCTAACATCTATGTTTTTAGAAAATGCAGAAGATCTATTTTTTGAATTATTGGTTCTCATAAATACTGAAGGATCACTAGCCTCAGTTTTAAAAATACGTTGGCTGTTTTTAAAGGTCACCGATCCACCGGTATCGGCTACAACAAAGAAGCCCTGCCCAACAGGAATATAACGTTGAGGTGTTTTAGTTCCCAATACTCCTGTAGCATTAATCCGAACATCATTCGAGATGGCAGTAGTACCACCCATAAGTGTATAAGTTCCATAGCCACCTTGATATTCTGCCAAGTTATGAGTTGAGCTTGCAAAATGTTCCCAGAAGTACAATGCTCCGTTAATGATATTTGATGCTGCCCTTCCGGCACCATCGCTCACATTGTCAAGAATGAACTCGTCAGCATCTATAGCCGAAGCGTATGGGTTACCAACAAGATAATCGTTACCGGTAGAAAGTGTTAGTGTTACATCTCCGTTATTTGGTTTTCCGTTAAAGACATAGTTTTGCTCTAAGGATATTGCTCCGCCAGTATCAGCAGGTCCTTTCATTGTGTAACCTTCACCGGCGTTAAGTGACCCAGTACTACGAACATGTTGCCAAGAAGCATAATCATCATCTAATTGGTTAGCAAATTTCCAAATCCAATAATCTGCAATACTAATAGGATCACCATTACTACCATTATAACCTGAGGTTAAGAAATTGATAGCAGAAGGGGATGCTGGATTTGCTCCATCATTCATCACATTAGGAAGCGTATAAGAATTATTATTTGTTGTTATATTGCTAACTCCAACAGGGGCTGCCCAGTAGTTATAAGTAAACAAATCTGCTGTACCTTGTTGGTCTCGCTCAATGGTTCCAGCACTTGTAACATCTAAATCACTATCCTGAGATTGTATGAGTTGAGATTCACCTTCTAAATCTATTATGCCGTCTAATTTTAAATAGTGTGTAACGGTTAATCCATTACCAGTTCCTGATGCCGTGTCTCCATCAACTTGAAGCTCATTACTGTTAACCATTAAACCTAGGACAGAGCGTTCACGTCCTAATCCTGAGTTTGTATCTATTGTAATATCATGATTTGTTTCAACTATATTCCAATCAATTGGAGTAACACCGTCTACTATAGATAATGCATTAGGGAGTGTTTGAACCGTATTGTTTAACCATGTTGCACCAGTTGTCCAAGAACCATTTGCTTGAGATTCGTATGGAAGCGGTGCGGTTTGAAAATCTACAGTATCTAAATTTCTAAGAGCTCCTTGGTTGCTGTTGTTGGACATATCGTTTGTATTGGTATATGTATACACAGACATTGGGTAATATCCTGCTAAACTAGACCAAGGGATTGGAGCCATTTCATTATTTGTAATTGTTGTAGGAATAACGTCTCCTCTAACAAGTGCTAAAGATACATTGTCAATAATTTCTTGATTCATTACGTAGTGTAGTTGGTCAACACTTAGTGCTGTGTCCCAAACTCTTACTTCATCTATGTTTCCAGCAAAATGAGCAGTAGGCGTACTTTTCCCTGCAGCAGCAATATAAAATGATTGCGTAGTCGCTACTGGTGCGGCAAGTGACGATGCTGTAGTATCTGCAACACCGTCTATATATAGGGTTGCAGTTCCGCTATTATAGATAACCGATACTTGATGCCATTCGTTTTCTGGAATCACTACAGATGATGTAAGAAGTACAGCACCTCCGTTCCAAGCAACTTCAAAGTATCCAGAATTGTTTATTCTTAAATCATAACCTTCGGTGTAAGTAGCATCTCTTTTTGAAACGATGGATGCGCTTGTTGTTCCAGTATCTCTTTTAATCCAAGCAGAAACAGTAAAGTTTGTTGTGTTTAAATCTAAAGCGTCTTCCATATCAACATAATCAACGACACCATCAAAGTAAATAGAACGCTCTACAATTACCTGAGGAGCGTATCCAAAAGTGATATATTTAGTGCCATCAAAGTCGTAATCCGTTTCTAAATCTACACCATTTGCGACCATAACTCTATAATCTGCAGTAGGATCAAATACTGGGGTATCAGAAATAAACATTAAATAACTCCCTGGAGGTGTAATGTTTCTAACGGCATTTTGTGGTATTCTTATTGAAACTGAAGGAATATCTCCTCCGTTTTCAACGACTTTCCATATGCGCTGCATTCCTGTAAAGGTTACTGGAGTAGACAGACCTGCTATACCAGAACTCATGTCAACATTGATTACTGTAGCCGCAAGGCTTAAGTCAACACCATTATTACCCCAAGTTAAAAACTCCTTATCGTTAAAAGTCGTTGGATTAGTAGATTTATTAATGTTGTTTGTGTCATATATATCAGAAAGCCCTATAGTAAGAATGCCTTCAATTAGTCCAGTACCATCTGTGGCATTGTTAACACTGCTTGATTGCTTTTGATTTAATGCAGAAGCATCATCTCGACCAATACCAGCGATATCATAATTATATCCAGCATTAGCAGATTGATCCCAGATAACGGTACCATCGGAATCTACATAATCTTGAGAAGTGCCATTAACTCCAAGAGTAATGCCATATTTTATAGCCAAGTAAGATTGAATTTTATTACGATCTTGTGTTAAATCAGTATCTCCTTTTCTAGAGGAATAGGTAATGACTTCTGCAACTCTAGCATTTAAAGAGGCTTCCCAACCTTCACTACGTCCAAGCCAAAAGCGTGAGTCATTAACATTTGAAAAGTCTGGAATGTCATTTTGAGTTGTTTCCTTATTAATTGCGTTATAATACAATTCTTGTTGAGTAGCACCTGCATTATTTCTGGCATTTAGAATACCAACATTTGTGTATGAATTTCCTGTTCCAATTTCAGCAACGCCATAACCATTACCACTACCAGTTGTTCCTACCGCATAGCAAAGAATCTCATTTGAAAATCGTGCTGTATACTGTCCAACTCCAAAACCTGTAGCGTCGTTTTCATCGGTTTGTATATCTTCGTCACCACAGAAAATATCGAAGAAACCAAAGCTATTATTTATTGGGGTATCGTCGGGAATTAATACGACAAACATATCTTGCGTATATAGACCATAGTCTCCGATTAAAAATTCCGAGTTTGTTGTAAGGTCATGTGAGTAATCGGTATCTTCGGTATAAGTGGAATAAGGATTGTCAAATTCTACAACAGGATTAAAATTTACATTTTTTGTCGCGTTGTCACGAAAAGTGGGCTCTTGTCCAACGGCGTGTACTCTTAAATCACTTCCAAGACCTTGATCGGTCCATGAGCTTACACTTTGTCCATCTGTATAACTTAAGCCCTCACTCCCTTTAAGCCATGTAGCTAAATTTGCAGTCACTCCACCTGGGCCAACAGTAGGGTTTAGTTTATTGGTAAAAGAGATATTGTCTATTGACATATCGCTATCATTTCCAGCACCAACAATACCTTGTATTCTTAATTTTATAGTTTGTCCTATGTAGGCACTTAAATCTATACTAATAGGATTCCATGAAGAATTAGTGTTTCCTTGTACCTCGCCCGTATGCGTCCAAATATTTGTTGGATAAGTAAGGCCGCTATCTGTACTTAAATCTATATTTATAGTTCCCGTATCTATTCCATACATATGGTAGAATAACGTTAATCTAGGATTTACGGTTCCTGTAAGATCAAAACACGGACTAATGAAATTTGCTGTATTACTATTGTTTCCATTAGCTTCAGTAAACATATAGAATGTACCACTGGCCGCAGCAGAAGGCCCAGTTGAACCACTTGGCGTTGTTCCTGTTTGTCTTGTCCAGTCAAAATTATCTCCAGCATCCTGCGTCCAAAGACCAGTACCAGATTCAAAATCTTCGGTATAAGGGAATACTGTTACATAACCACCACAGGCATCTGTACCAGTACCTTGAATATCAAAATTATAAGGATTTTCATCAGTATCATCGTTGGCGATGGTTAATGTTGCAGTTCTTAAGCCAAGAGCACTTGGATTGAATGTGATATCAAAAGTAGTGCTGCCACTTGCCACAATTGGTGTTACAGGAATCGATGTAACCGTAAAATCTGTTGCGTGAGCTCCAGATACAACAACATAAGGAGAACCACTAGTTAGATTCAAATTATTTACTGTACCAGAATTTTCAATGGTGAATGTATTTACATTAGTACCGGCTGTTATATCAACGTTACCAAAATCAGTATCGTCAATAACATTTGGTGTAATATCTCCATCAACAATTGTATTTGCATTTCCAACAATATTTATTTCTTGTACAGTTGTTGTACCTATACCCTGAATATCAAAATTATAAGGATTTTCATCAGCGTCATCATTAGCAATGGTAAGTGTCGCAGTTCTAAGGCCTAGGGCACTTGGGTTAAAAGTTATTGTAAACGTTGTGCTTCCTGCAGCAGCGATTGGTGTTGTTGGATTAGCAGTAACGGTAAAATCTGCGGCATGCGTACCAGAGACAGCTACATAAGCTGGTCCAGTTCCTGTTAAAGATAATGCTCCAGTTCCAGTGTTTTGTATAGTAAATGTATTAGGATTCGTTCCTGCGATAATATCTACACTTCCAAAATCAGTATCATCTCCAACGATAGGTGTTGTATCACCATCTACAATAGTTGTTGCATTTCCTTGAATATTAATTTCTGGTGTTGGAGTTGATGCCTGAATGATAATTGAATAGTCTTCTACTTCTCCATCAAAACCAGTTTCGCAATTTGTTGGATTTGCATTATATTTTGAAGACACTCTCATTCGTGTTGTTCCTAATGTAGAAGTTGCGGGAATCGTAATAGATAAAGGCGAATTCGATGTTGCTCCATTGGCAACGTTTGTTGCAGAACCTAAATCGTAAGATTCACCAGCATCATTAAAATCAAAATCTTGATTCCAATCTATCCATACAAATGTGTCGACCGAATAATTTCCATCTGTATTAACATTTACGGTTAAATTGTAGGCAGAACTTTGAGTAACCGTAGTTGAGATTCCTGTAAAATCTGAATATGCATTATCCTCGATAGGTGTAGCATTGTTGATTGTATTGAAAGTCACTAATCTTGTACCTGTATTATAGCCATCACTTCCATCTCCATTGGATGTACAATAGGTAGGCGTAGTACCCGTTCCTTGAATATCAAAATTATAAGGATTTTCGTCACTGTCATCATTGGCAATGGTAAGAGTTGCCATTCTAAGTCCTACCGCACTGGGGTTAAACGTAATCGTAAACGTTGTGCTACCTGCAGCAGCGATTGGCGTTGTTGGATTAGCAGTAACTATGAAATCAGCAGCATGAGCACCGGAGACAGCTACATAAGCTGGTCCAGTTCCTGTTAAAGCTAAAGCTCCAGTGCCAGTATTTTGTACAGTAAATGTATTCGCATTAGTTCCAGCGGTAATATCTACATTTCCAAAATCAGTATCATCACCAACAATAGGTGTTGTATCACCATCAGCAATAGTTGTGGCATTTCCTTGAATGTTTATTTCTGGTCCAGACACAGGAGTGTTTAATCCTACCAAATCAATAATTTGAATTTCATGAGACATCGTGTTTCCACTTCTATGACTCCAATGAGCTGCTTGCGTTGTAGAGTTAAAATAATAGTTTCTCCAACCTCTTGCATAAGCAGTACCTCCACCACTTGAGTTAGAAGATCCAACAATTAATGCTTGGTTAACATCTGTCAATCCAGCGGATGTAATATTTAAGGTTGACTCATTCGCAGCGTTTGCTGTATTTTGATATCGTGTTACGTTTAGTCCTGTATTTGTAAGTACATGGACAAAATGTCTGTTTGTTCCTGCAGAATCATGATTGCCATTAAAGGTCCAATCTACATTTTGGTTATTTGCTCCTGGATCCATTACAGGCCAGTTGTCGGCAATGGCATCATTGGTGCCACTAGCTCCTGTATCACCTATATGGTGACTAAAAATTATTGCATCACTCCAAGCACTAACATTGCTAGCTGTACCTGTGCCATCTGAACCGTCTCGTAAGGTTAACGACCCTGTATCTGCCGATGTATTTCCAGAATCGCCATGAAGAACTGTCCAGTTACTTCCTGTAAATTCGACAACAGTAATATAAACAGTAACATTATTTCCATTAGATCCTTTTTGAACCCTTAGTGTTGTTGCATTTTCTAAATAGGCTATTGCAGTTCCTGAGTCAGCATCATCGGTTGCGGAATTATTCATGATTCCTGTTATAAATGGAATACAATTATTAGCATTTGTAATCCCTGATAGAACCTGTGTTACATTATTAGTAGCCCCATTTAAAGAGACGGCATAGCGTCCTCGGACAATCATTTCATTGTTTCCTGCTCCTGGACCAACGTATTCCCAAATGGAAGAATTGAATCGCATATCCGCGGCTACAGATCCAGCTTCACGATAATAGGTTAAAGTCCCAGTTCCAGTTAATTGTCTAGCTCCCGCTAAATCATCACCTTCCAAATTTCCACTAGAACCGTTTCTTCCTGCATTTGTTTTACGATTATTATTTGCTAAGGCCACAGCATTGTTAAGTGAAGCTACAGCATTAAAACTAGTATTGGCTGCACCTGTGTTCGCCACATCGTCTTGGACATGCTGTACATAAAAGTCTGGAGTTTGAGAAAATATACTTATTGAAAATACAAGGCATACCATAGATATGCATATCCTAATAGAGATGTTGAATGAGTTCATTAGTAATTTGGGACTAATAAGTTAATAACAATTGACGCTGCGAATATATGTGCTAATTCCATGAAACGCAAAAAAACTCGATGAAATGCACATTTAAATTATAATGTATTGAAATACAGGTAAATAAAAAAGGACGATTTTTTTAAGAATCGTCCTTTTTAAGTTGTTATTTTATTCTATTATTCCTTGAGAAGTTTTTTTACAGTATTCTCACCACTATTTTTATCGGTGATTTTAAGAAAGTAAGATCCTATGGCTAACTTATCAAGACCTTGTAGTCTTAAATTATTAGTTCCGTTAATACTATAAGATGTATTTATGGCCCTGCTTCTAATATCATATAGAATTAAATCTATTGATTCACTATTAAAATTACTTGGTAATTCAATATCAATGCTTGATTTAAAAGGATTAGGGTAGACGTTAAGTTCGTTTAGCTCATTATCTGTAATATCCAAAAGTGGAGAAACAGTTACATTAACTTGTTTTCTCGAGCTTTTAATTGGAGAAATTTCCCAGTCATAAAAGAAATAGTAATACTGAGTGCCTGCGTTGCTGTCTTTTATTGAGATTGAACCATTGTTATACGGATAAGTTGTTCCTGCATTATTTCTGTACAAATTAAATCCAGTAGACATATCTGTACTAACAAGTCTTAAATCTGTACCTATTGGAATCATGAAATCTAAATCAATTTTTTGAACACCTGCAGAACTAACACGTACTACACGAGATGCCAATACTTCTCCTGAACTATCATGTAATTGGACATCTATTTCTCCTGCTTGTTGGGCATTAATCGTAACCTTGTTAAGCATTACTGATTCTGAACAATCAAATACTAAATATCGATCACCACTACCACCAGCAAAAAATCCTCCACTACTCGAATTACTTGTAGAGCCGACATTACTTTTAGCAATAGCATCTTCAACGTAGTACGATGTGCTATTGGTTAAGACGGGTGTAGTATAGTTGGCTCCAGTATAAACTGGGGAGTTATCATCAACATTAGTATACCAATTAATGGTACCGGTTCCTGTTGCGGATAACGCTGCTGTTTCTCCACTATTTATAACTACATCACTTGCAGTAGGTTCTGGAGTAGTTGCTACTAGAGTAACATTTTGAACTGTTGTAGCATTATCTGTAATTGTTGTTGGAATTGTTTGTGATACATAACCAGGGGCAGAATAAGTAACATTATATGTCCCACCTTTGCATAATTTATGATATTCACCTAAGCCAGATTCAGATTTTCTAAAAGTATTTAATCTATCATGGCCAACAATTTCAATTTGTGCAACTACTGGATTTCCAGATTCATCAGTAACGAACCCTTGAATACCATAATTTGCTTGTTTTATAAAATCTAAGAAAGCTTGCTTGTTATATGTCCAATGAGGTGGTAAATTTGATCCACTTACCCATTTTGTGTCAGAAAGCTCTATGGTTACCTCTTTTGTGCCATTATAAAAGTTCATATAATCCTGTCTTCCGCCATAAACCCTATACCATTCTGCACCATGTGTAACTCCTGGACTAACAATGTAGTGTGAATCGTCATCTACCGTCATATAACCACCCGGACTATTATTTTGAGCATGAGTAGCGTACTCGACTGAAATGTATTCAAAGTAATCAGTGTCTGGGTGTGTATACGCACTTACGTAGGCATTATCATAAGGATAGTTCACCAATTCTGTACCACCATGAAAATTTGCAGATAAAACAAAGTTTTTACTTTCGGCATAATTCATGAAAGCAATGGTTTCATCTTCGTAAGTACCACTATCGTGAACTCCAGCAACATTATCTGGATAATTCCTATTTAAGTCTTGATTACTATCATTGGCTCTTCTTGGACTTGTAATAGCATCAGTGTCTCCAAGTCTATATGATCCATCAGGATTGGCACTCGGGTTTATATAAATTTCGGTAGAATTTACAAGGTTTGTGACTTCTGCATCTGTACCATAATTGGTCAGCAAATAATCAATTAAGCGAATCATTAATGGGAAACCGACCAATTCATCACCATGCATTGAAGAGGTGTAAAAGAATTCTGGTTCTCCTTCATTGATAGTTACATTATCTGTGATTTTTAATACCCATAGGTCACGACCTCCTTGGGTTGTACCTATACTTTCCAACGAACATAAGCTTGGGTATGTAGCAGCATAATATTGCATTTTGGCAACGTACTCGGAATATTTTGGGTAAGCATCCCAAGTGGTATCCCAAGCAGCTCTTTGAGTAGTATTGCTAACTTTGTGTGGGTCAAAAGATAACTCATTATCCTTTGTTAATACTTCATAATTTAACCCATATTGAAGAAATTTTTCAAAGGTTTTTTTGTTGGCGTAAGCCTCAACAATCAATTCAGTCTTACTAATGGGCTTGTGACCAATAGATAAGAAAGAAGCAATTTCTTTAAATTGTTCGATTGAATTTGCTTTAAATGTAAAACATACTTCACCTTTGGTTTCAAGATATGCTTTCGCTTTTTGCTTGGATGAATTTTGCCCTAATGCACTTGTAGATACAAACAACAGCAAAATAAATGCTTGTGTAATTTTTTTCATAAGTAGGTAATATTTAGTTCTGGGACAATTAATTATTAACAATTGACGCTACGAATATATATTTAAATTCCATGAAACGCAAAAAAAACCGATGAAATGCATAAAATTTTAATTGCATTATGTTAAAAATCTGTATATCAATTTATTAAGAATAAATGATTTAAGGGAAGTGAAGTGAAAGATTAATTCTAAGAAGTTAAAGGGAAAACATTACATAAAAAACCCGATACACTGTATCGGGTCTTGATTCTTGTAGCGAGACCGAGATTTGAACTCGGGACCTCCGGGTTATGAATCCGACGCTCTAACCAACTGAGCTATCTCGCCTGCTTATTGCGGCTGCAAATATAAAAACAAAAAAGATGAGAGCAAACATTACTACAATAAAATATTTTTGAATTAAGTTTTAAAACTAAATAATTAATGTATATATTGACCAACTAATTACGTAGTGTTTATGGACGATAAAATTAAATTTGAGCTTGAGTTTCCAATACATGCTTCGCCGCAATTGCTCTATCAATATATATCTACACCGTCCGGCCTGTCTGAGTGGTTTGCAGATAATGTTAATTCCCGTGGGGAATTATTTACATTTATCTGGGATGATAGTGAAGAGCAAGCTAAATTATTAAGTAAAAAAAATGGTGAACGTGTTAAGTTTAAATGGTTAAATGGTGAAGATGACACTATTTCTTATTTTGAAATTAGAATTCAGGTTGATGATATCACTAAAGACGTTTCTTTAATGGTAACGGACTTTGCTGAAGATGACGAAATTGATGAAACCAAGATGTTATGGGAGAATCAAATTTCTGATTTAAAACAAGTTTTAGGATCTGCATAGAGAATCACTTTATTGAATTATATTTGTCCCGATTTATTCGGGATTTTTTATGGTCAATCATAACGGAAATATTATAAAAATAGGAGACTCCAAATTATCTATCAAAAATAGAGGGTTTAATTATGGGGATGCCTTATTTGAAACTTTGAGAGTATCCTATAAAAAGGTGTTGTTTCTTGAAGATCATTATTTTAGGCTGATGGCGTCCATGCGTATTTTGAGAATGGAAATCCCTATGAATTTTACTTTAGAATTTCTTGAGGCTGAAATTTTAAAACTAATAGATGCCAATGATCAAGTTCAAAAGACAGTTCGTATAAAATTTATAGTTTATCGAAAAGAAGGGGGTTTGTATACTCCTACAACCAATCATGTAGAATACTTAGTAACGAGTAAGCTGCTTGAAAATGATTTTTATGAATTTAATACAAACGATTATAAGGTAGATTTATTCAAAGATTATTATGTTTCACCTGGCTTATTATCAACATTAAAAAGTAACAATAGACTCATTAATATTGTAGGTGGTATCTATGCCAAGGAAAATGAATTGGACAACTGTATTATTTTAAATACCAATAAAAATGTTCTAGAAGCCTTAAACGGTAATTTATTTTTAGTAGTAGGAAATGTTATTAAAACACCACCGCTTAGTGATGGATGTATAAAGGGTGTTTTGCGGAAGCAAATTATTGATATTATAAAATTGATGCCTGAATATTCTATTGAAGAAGCACTCATTTCGCCATTTGAGCTTCAAAAGGCAGATGAGCTCTTTATAACCAATGTCATAAAAGGGATTCAGCCTGTTTCACAGTATAGAAAAAGGATATTTGCACACAATGTGTCAAAAAATTTACTGTCAAAATTAAATGTAAAAGTTAGGTTGTCTTAGTTATAACTAGGATCTTCAGGAGCGTTTGACCAAATACTATAATCGCCACCTAATTCTAGCATTTTTTCCTTCCAAAAAGTCAAGTCACTTTTTTCAATAATTGCTTTATTATAGATGTTTTCTGCAACAATCCATGTATTGGTAAGTAATTCATCAATAAGTTGTTTTGTTTCCCAACCTGTATAACCCAAAAAGAATCGGATATCGTTGTCGTTAAGT
>Ga0316189_10002176_pt1 | contig 19288 bp, 15 predicted proteins | sample LowCovwburrow_MG_FD_204930 | JGI IMG/M metagenome (GOLD analysis project Ga0316189, IMG submission 204930) | Coastal sediment microbial communities from Maine, United States - Lowes Cove worm burrow | ecosystem: Environmental > Aquatic > Marine > Coastal > Sediment | place: USA: Maine...
CTTGACTCGGTGGGAATTAAGAATGAGATCAGGATTTCTTCGGCCCACCGTACGCCGGAGCAGGCAGCGGAGTACGCCCGGACCGCTGCTCAACGCGGCCTGAAGATTATTATTGCCGGAGCCGGCATGGCAGCCCATTTGGCCGGGGTGCTGGCTGCTCATACCACCCTGCCCGTGATCGGGGTGCCCATTGATGCCTCTTCGTTGAACGGGCTGGATGCTCTGTTGTCGACTGTGCAGATGCCGCCGGGTATCCCTGTGGGGACCATGGGCATCGGCAAGGCCGGTGCGAAGAATGCTGCGGTTTTTGCGGCCCGGATTCTCGCGACAAGCAACCCGGAATTGGTCGCGGCCCTTGAGCAGCACAGTCGGGATATGGCTGCCCAGGTGGAGGCTAAGAATCAGGCCCTGCTGGCCGAAGGCTAGCAGGGCGAAACACAAAGCCGTGCTCTGTTCCGCTTCAGATCCGGCTGCGCTGAACGAGGCTGCTCGGCTGCTTCGTCAAGGCGGCCTGATCGCCTTTCCCACAGAGACCTTTTACGGCCTCGGCGTTGATCCCTTCAATGCCGAGGCCCTTGAGCGTTTATTCGCGGTAAAACAGCGGCAGCCGGATAAGCCTGTCTTGGTTCTGGTTGCCGAGCAGGCCCAGGTAACCGAACTGGCGGCTGAGGTGCCTGTGATTTTACAAAAACTGATGATCCGCTTCTGGCCCGGCCCGCTCACCTTGGTATTTCCGGGGCGACCGACCCTGCCGCCCCTTCTCACCGGCGGTACCGGCAATATCGGTATTCGTCAATCGCCTCATCCCCTTGCTTCCCAACTCCTTCATGCCTTTGGCGGCCCGATTACCGCCACCAGTGCCAATCGCTCCGGTGCTCCCCCTGCAACAACTGCTGCTGAGATCCAAGAGAGCTTGGGTGCTGAAATTGATTTGATTTTGGACGGTGGTACAACTCCCGGCGGTGCCGGTTCAACCTTGGTCGGCTGCGATCAGGGGCAGCAGCTTTGCTGCTTGCGGGTTGGGGTGGTGGCTTTTGGGGAGATTCTTAAAGCTGCTTCTGTGGTTGGGTAATCTGGTAGGTCGGCTTGAGTGCAACGAAAGCGGACGGTTCTTTGCCTGAATGGTCTGATTTCGTTTTACTCATCAATACCTACGTGACTGCCCCAGATTTGCCGGATTTTACAATAGATAACTGATGTTACGCAACCCAAACGCAGAATCGGCAGATTCCACGTTTTGGCTGTTTCGTAACTCCTTGATCTTTTATTCGCGTGCGTAACATCAGTAGATAAGGTTGTGGTGCTGGCCGCCTAGGTGAAGCAGCGTTTTGATCAGGCCGGTACTGAGCTGGTGGCCTCCCGTCTGATGTTGCGGCAGACGAGAAAGTTGCTCTCTCAAGTATTGATGGTTAGGTGAAAAGTCAAAATTTACGTTTTTGGCTACGATAACTCAAGGGGTTATGCCACGAAAAAAGGGTAGTCCCTGCAAAACAGTGCAGGTGAATAATTGTCGCGTTATGACTTGTTGTTTTTATAAAAAAGTATAAATTCTTTCTTGTATGCCGGAAAATTTGTATTTATTTTTATAGCTGTGAATATAATATAAAATAACAAAAGACGGATTATATATAACAAAAAACGACAATGTAAAGCGGCAGATGTTTTATTGCGGTCGAGGAAGACACAGATTTTCAGAAACTGGTTATTCCGGTTTATTCGGAAAACACAGGGCGAACGCATGACTTCTGTCGCATTTTGCACTTAATATGCAGTTACTTTTTATTTTTATGCAAAAATATACTTTGCACGGTAATGTTAATGCAATGAACACACTGGCGCGGCACGCTTGTTAAACATTAAGCCTAAATACAACTATTTATTATTAATCGTAATTTTTAATGCGTTTGCCCTGGGAAAACATGGATCGTTCAAGGAATACGAGCAGGCCTCGAAGCTTTTTTCATACGGGCTTTCATGTGATAAAATTGCCGATGTCCTTGAAAAGGATAAAAGAACAATTGATACGTGGCGGAAAAACATCGGCGAAAAAAATGAAATATTTCATATTACTGTTTATATACTTGTCGGTCTTGCGATTGAATTTCTTCAGATGGATGAACTTATTCTGTTACGAATTATATTCGTCCTCATAAAAGTTTACGAGTTCGGATAAATAATAAAAAGAATAAATTTACGAAATTTTATAAGCACAATACGCCTGTTATGATGACGGGTCTGACATCCGGCCCCATGACTTGGCGTGAACTTATAACTGCTCCCGTCTTAAAAAAATGATTTTCGGTTACCTGCACTGTTTTGCAGGGACTATCAAAATATGGATCAGGGCGTTTCTCCTGACAGCTTTGAGCCCCTCTGTACCGCTTAAAATACTTCTGATTCTTCGCTTCATCGCTCTGTATGTTCGGTGAAAGTTGACAAGAAAGTTTCCGAACAGCAGAGAAAAACAAAAAACACTGCTAATAATAGATTGTTAAAAATTATTCAAAGTTTTTTTCTCAAACTCAGGCTGCTCTGAACATCGCTTGCCTCACAGCTGAGAGAGAAAATTACCGAACCATTGTTTTTGCAGCAGGTTATTTATTCTCACCCACCGAAGCCAGCACCCGCTGAAACGCGGCCTTGGCAAAGGGCTTTTCAAGAAAATCGTTCATACCCGCATCCGTGCAGCGTTGCCGGTCTTCCGTCGCCACATTGGCGGTGACAGCCACAATCCACGGCTGCTGATCAGCGGCGATTTCCGCCCGGATACGACGGGTTGCCTCCAGCCCGTCCATGACCGGCATATTCACATCCATAAAAACCAGATCATAAGCTGTTTCATGCAAAGCCTGCAGGGCATCCGCACCGTTATCGAAAAAATCAGCCGACCGGTTGAATTTTTTCAGAAAAGCACGAACAAGCACCTGATTACCCCGGTTGTCGTCAGCAACCAGAATGCGCAGCGCAGCACCGGCAGCCGCTTCAACGACCGCACTCTGCTCATCCGCCTGACACGGCACAGCAACGGGTTCACATGTCTGTTCACAGGTCAGAGCCTGCACAAGCTCTTTCATGGTCAGCGGCTTATTGACCACGACCGGTTCAATGCCCGTGGGCAGGAAGCGTTCATATTCCGCCGCATGAACAGGATAGGCCAGCAGGACGGGCGGCCCGGACAGCGTGCTGACAAGCTGCTTCAGCCGCTCCTGTCCCTGCTTATTCAATCGATCAAGGGCGGCATCATCAACAAGAAGCAGGTCGGGCTGATCAGGTATGCCTGCCGCTTCAAACTGATCAACCGGAACAGACAGGGTATGTAGCCCGAGAAATTGCAACAACCTGCTCAGAGCCCGCTCCAGGGCCGGATTACTGATCAGCAGCAGGATACGCCGGTCAAAGAACTCAGATGTCGGCAGATCCATCCACTCCGCAGGCTGCTCTTCCGCAATCCGCAGGGGAACAGTAAAAGAAAAACAAGTGCCTTTGCCCGGTTCGCTTTCCACCTGTATGCGCCCTCCCATCAGCTCGGCCAACTGGGCGCAGATGCTCAGGCCGAGGCCGGTTCCTCCGTATTTACGGCTGGTTGAGGATTCAGCCTGACTGAAGGAACGGAAAAGTTTTCTGATATTTTCCTCGGCGATGCCGATACCGGTATCGCGAACCCTGCAAACCAGCATCTCCCTGTTTTCATCCGCACGGACCGATACCTCCACTTCCCCCTGGTCCGTGAATTTCAAGCTGTTACTCACCAGATTGAGCAGTATCTGCTCAATACGGGCGGAATCGCCGATGATCCGGCAGGGCAGCCGGAGGTCAATATCGGCGATGAGTTCAATGCCCCTTTCTCCGGCCTTGGGGCTCATCAGGGTCAAGACCTTTTCCACACTGTCGCGGAGCAGGAACGGGCGTTCCTCCAGCTCCATTTTCCCGGCTTCAATCTTGCTGAAATCAAGAATATCATTGACGAGGCGGATCAGGCTGTTGCTGCCGGCATGGATGACTGAAGCAAAATTGTGCTGCTCTTTATTCAGCTTGGTGTCCAGCAAAATCTCAGACATACCTATGATACCGTTCATAGGGGTCCGGATTTCGTGACTCATAAAGGCAAGGAACCGGGCCTTTGCCTGCGCTGCTTCTTCCGCAGCCTCTTTTGCCTCGCACCAAGCATTTTCCGCCCGAATAATGAAGCGAAAAAAAAACCAGGACAAGAGCACAGAGAACACAATACTGAGAACAAGCGACACACCGATATTGATCAGAAAATCATGCCGGGCCTCTCGAACCAAGGCATAGGAAGCATCGCGGCGACCGACCAACACCGCTGCAAAATTGATTGACTTCGCTACATTGTAATTCCCCACATAGCCTGTTCCGGCATACTTGAAACGTTCCAGCTTCGAAACTCTGGCCAAGGCCGTGTGGCGCAGACTGACGGCAATATCATCAATCAGGGGATAAGGAAGCTTGTCTCCGAGCTTAAACGGGGCCTTGCTGTTGGCATACAGGACCTTGCCCTGCCCATCGACAATATAGATTTCCGCGAACTGATTTTCCATGCCTGAGCCTGCGTCTTCACCGATCTTTTTCAACGCGCCGGATATCCGGAAAATACAGCGTACCTGCACTGTATGCCCGGAGGGATCGACAACAAAAAAATCCATGGGCAGAAAGACCTCGGTACGGAGGTCGGTCCGAATGAAAATCGGTACACAGGCCGCCGTTACTCCGGGCCTGCCGGGAGTACAGGATTCGGTCAGCATCCTGCCGACCCCGTCCGCATCATCAGCAGACAGCCGGGCGATTTTTCCATCTTTCAGAAGATGGAGAGGCACCCCGTCACGGTGCAGTACCACCGCCAACATATCCTCGGAATGATGAAAAAAAGTGTCCAGCAGACTGTTACGCTCCATCAAATCCGCATTACCGGCAAGGATACCGGCAATCTGATCAATATCCGCCTTCCAGGTCAGCGTGTTGACCTGATTAATCTGCAGCGTGATCTGTTTGGCAAGAAGAGAAAACTCATTATTGAGTGAGCTGGTGAACTGATTTTCCACATTGCGGAGCAGCTTCCAGGCAATAATGCTGTAGGGGAGGATGCCGACCATCAGGAAAGAAAGAAGGAAGGCATTGAAGAGCACTTTTTTATTAAAGCGGGACAGGCGCATGGAAGACGGTTCCTGCGGCGAAACAGAAAATTCGGGCATTTTCATTCTCTCACACCCTCGACACCCTCAGCAGGGTATTCAGCAGTATTGCCGAGCATATCCTGCACCCGAATTTTCCGCACCTTCACTGTCCCGGCCACGCCGGACAAAACAAAGACGCTACCTGCAAAATCGGAACCGTTTTCTCCTGTGCGTTTAAGGATACCCTTGAAGAGCGTCCCGTTGACCTCAATTATAAAGGAACCGCTGCGTGCGGTACCTGCTCCGGCATCGTTAATCCGGGCAGTCAGCCGAACCACTTCGCCTCCTTTGGTTTCCGGCGGTGAAACGTCTTGACGGAGAATTTTCGGGGGCTGCGAATCACGGAGAACGGTCTCCTTCCAGAAACTCCGGTTGCCTGCCAAGTCTTGGGCATCAAGCCGCAGCTCGTTAGGCCCCTCAGCCAGCGAAACAACTTCCTTAAACCTTCTGTCCGATAACCTGAGAGCCCTGCCGTTGAGGGTGACTCTCCCTTCTTCGCCTTCTTCGGAAACCATGCCGCTCAAAGTAATCTGCCCGTCAGTCGTTGCCTGCGCAATATCGTTGACCTTGATTTCAGGGGGATGGAGATCGACAATAATCCGGAGACGGAGCGTATCGCTTTGCCCGTCCGGGCCCACAGCCTCCACATCAACCGCATGTTCCCCTTCGCTGAGATGGAGCAGATGGGTGAAAACTTCGGTAGCCTGTACCGGCTTTTTGTTGATCTGTAAACGGGCACCGGGCAGCAGCCGACCGGAAATCGCCACTTCTTCCGTCTTGCTGATGATTTCCTCCGGACTGTCAAGCCGGATGAGATGATTGTCCTGTTGGAGACTTACCGTGCGCTCAATCCTGCTGATATTGCCTGCCGGATCCTCAGCCTCGGCCCTGATCACCGTCTTTCTGCCGCTGAGAGCAACTGTATATCGGAAATGCCCTGTACTGTCCGGCCTGACCTCCTGACCGTTGATCCGCAGCAAGGCATTTTTTTCCACCTCGCCGTGAACTTCAATTTTTTTATCCGCGATCAGCAGATCCCTGTCCGGAAAATGCAGCACAAGAAAAGGCGGCTGATTATCAGGATCAACAAGAAAATTCAAGGGCTCTGAATACGGTCCGGAACATCCGTCCTGATCAATTGTTTTAATCCTGAAAAAATACACTCCGCCGGAAGCGGCCTCCCACTGAAAACGCTGCGCACTGATCTTCTCCGAAGAAAGCAGGTCTGTAAACGCTGCGCTGCTGCTGATTTCAATCTGATAAGACCGGGCACCGGCACGCGGTTCCCATGTAAAAAGGACTTCTGTCTCATAGAGCTTCTGCTCGGATTCCGGACTGAGGACTTCAGGCGGGGGAAGGAGTGCTTTCGGTGTCGTCGGCTGGTTACCGGGGACAATTTTGGTGCCCTGATTTTTCTTCACCGTCACCTGTCCGCCTCCGGCACTGACATCTATTTCACCGTCATAATTGGCGATTCTGGTGATGTTTTCCTTGTCACGGGAAGTAAGGAAGTTGAGCGAACGGACATCCGTAGTGATATCAGGAAGATTCACTTTAAAGTGTTTCTGCCGACTGATCGAGGCGAGATGGACCAGAATATCCCCCTCAATCATGGACACGCTGTTGCTGTAGGAGGAGCGGATGACATTTTTCTCCATGCTGCCGATAACAACCAGCGCATGTTCATCCAGAGAAAGCTCGCTTTGATCGCTGAATGTTATCCGGCAGCGTGAGTCCGCCAGGGTACGGACCCTTTCCCGCTCCAGCAGTCTCTGTTGCAGCTCGGTTTTCCGCCAGCCCGAAGCACCGGGCGGACGATTCTGCACTGTGCCTGATTTGGCGGTCAGCCATGCTTCCGCAGCATGTGTCTGCGTGCTTTTCGCCTTGTCCAGAGCTGCCAGAGCCCCGGCCTCCGCCAGGGCCGCCTGCTCCACAGCCTCCTGCAGACGGGCCTCCTGTTTGAGGCGCAGGGCCTGATCCCGCAGGCGGACTGCTTCGGCGATTTTTTTCTCCGCCAGCAGGGCGGCTCCCTCGCGGTTGGCTTGGCTGATAAGAGATGTAGCACGCTGAAGATGTCGGTGTAACCTGTTATACAGACCCACAGGAATACGCAAAGATGTGCCTGGAGAAGCCGCATCAGGATGTTCAATCCCGTTGCAGCGAAGGATGATTTGCCAGGCATCCCCGTCGCCGAGCAGGCGTTCACTGACCTGCCGCAGGGATTCATCCACACCGAGCGTAATTTGGATTTCGTCAGCATCGGAAGCGGCAACAGCAGTGATACACGGCAGAAAAGTTGAACAGAGAAAGAGAACACAGACAAGCGGGAGGGGAATAATCCTTTTCCCGGAGAGCATCTTAATACTCAAGATAAACCGGTGCCCCATATTACCTCTGCGCAGCATGTTTTTAAATTTTCCGACCTGATACTCTGAATTCATTGTATCGGAAAGTATCAGAACTTGCGTCTTATATCAAGGTTTGATCAGTATACCCGATCAGCGCAGCAGGATAAAACCGACCGGGAGGGTGCATGGACACCGGCCTGGGACTGCTCTATTTCTCTCGTGAAATTCATAGAGTTAACTTTCTTCGCTCTTGAGGGAAAGAATGATGCAGGGTGTCAGGGAAGGTGGTGACACAAGGACTTTACTTCTTGTTTCCAGCGCGATAATTCAATTGACAAAGCAGAAACCGCGCCTTAATCTTGCCTGAAAGCAGCTCCTCCCCGTCCCATCTTATCCTTCCTTTACACAGAAGAAAAACTGCGGCAACCGAAAGGAATGATCCGGATCAGTTATAACGACAGATTGCTGCCCCCCTTGGGGCTTATAATTATCAAAGTGTACTCAAGAAAAGACACAAAACAAGGAAAAAGATTATGAAGAAAATCATCATATCAGCTCTGCTGACCGCCTTCTGCTGCGGCAATGTGCTCGCTTCCGAAGACGTGAGCGGCACTTTTAAAGCGGTTAAGGAATGCGAGGCATACAACTCGTTCAAGAAAAAGACCAATCCCGGCCGGGTTACAGTCAAGAAAGGCAAGACCTACAAAGCGGTTGAGGTCAATAAAGGCAAGGGATGGGACTGGGTTCGGGTTGTTGCGGACTCCGCGAAGAATGATCTCCGCTGGGTATCCAAAGAATGCGGCAAAGCGAATCTTCATTCCGCCCCTGACAACGAACAGGAAAAAGAGAATGTCAACAAATGCACCACGCCCAATCTGTACGACAGCTATGTGCTGTCCATGACCTGGCAGCCCGGCTTTTGTGAGCATTCTTCGTATCAGGGCTCTAAGCCCGAGTGTGATGCCATGATGAAGCAAAACAAGGAACAACTCATCATATCCCACCTGACCCTGCACGGTCTTTGGCCGAACAAGAGGGAATGCGGCCGCGATTACGCGAACTGTGCCGACACAAAGCTGGATTTAAAAAAATCCACTGTAAAGGAAATCGACGACTGGATGCCGAATTTCTTTTTCTCCACAGCCTTTGGAAGCTACGAATGGAAGAAACACGGCACCTGTCAGGAGCGGGACGATGATACCTATTTCCTGCTGGCAAAAGACCTCCTGCAGCGGGTGGATACATCTGCTATCGGCACCTACCTGCGGGACAACATCGGCGAAACCATCAATGCGGATGCATACAGAAAGCATATTGAAAAGAGCTTAGGCAAAGAAGTCGCCGACAGGATGCAGCTGGTCTGCTCAAAGAAGAAATACCTTCAGGAAATCAGGCTCAATCTTCCCAAAGAGATCGTGGTGGATAATGATATTGCCAAAATAGTTGCCGGGGCCAAGAGGTTCGGTAACTTCACATCACGATGCGCCAAGGATATCTATATAGAACGATCCGGTAAGAAATAAGTCTTTCCCGAAAGAACCTTGCCGACAAGTAAAAAAATGCCGCTGACCAGCGGCATTGCCGAACTCAGATCGATAAATACGACACCTGCCTTTTTACAGCCACAGCCCCGGCATAACTTCGTTCACTCCTTGCAGAAATCGCTATTGAAACAATGAAGTTGCTATTTCGGCAAAGAAACAAAAAAGGTGCATCCCTCACCCGGAATACTGCGCAGCCAGACCGAGCCCGCATGGGCCTCGACAATGGCCTTGACCGCTGCCAGCCCCAGCCCGCTCCCCTTTACCTGCTCGCAGCAATGTCGGGCAGGCCGATAATAATGATCAAAGATACGGGCTTGGTTCTGTAAGGAAATACCCGGCCCTTGATCCTTGACCTCAAAGACAAAATACTTCTCCGTCTGACGAGCCCGCACCTGTACCAGGGTGTCGCTTTGCGAGTATTTAATCGCGTTGTCCAGTAAGTTGGAAATCACCCGACCGAAATGCAATTTATCAAGAAGGGTTCGGCCCAGCCCCTGCCCGATTTCCAGCTCAATATCAATCCGTTTCAAGGCCGCCTGCACCTTGAAACCGGTGACGATATCCTTGAGCAGACTCCCGATCTCACAAGGCAGCAGTTCCAATTCTATCTGACCGGACTCAATCCTGGAGGCGTCAAGAAAAGACTGGATATACTCTTCCTGGCGTTTAAGTTCCTTTTGAATGATTCGAAGATAGCCAGTCTGTTTTTCATTCAGCGGCCCGGCCTTGTCTTCCAGGAGACGATGAACAAAACCGCCGGTGATCATCACAGGGGCTTTGAGATCGTGGGTGAAGAGAGAGATCAGGTTGCGTTTATGGGCTGCGAGTTCCTTGGTGTCGGTCGCATCCCGGAATATTTCAATGCAGCAGAGCAGCTCCCCGCTCTCCTCTGTTATCGCACACCCGGTGAGAATAATAGGAATTTCATCACCGTTACGAGTCCGAATTATTGCCTCTCTGTCAAGACAGGGTTCGCCTGTCGCCATACTTTCCCGGAGCGGACAGCGGTATTCGCAGAGATTGGAGGAGAGCACCTCCGAGCAGGAGCATCCAAGCACCTCCTGTCGTTTCATCCCGGTGACCCTCTCGGCAGCGGGATTAAACTCGATAATCTTATACTCTCCATCCACCACAAAAAGAGCAACCGGCAACTCGGCAATAATCAGACTGTTCAACTGATCCTGATCCATCATGTCCGCCTCCCCTTGCATATCATAGGTCCCCGCGCCTTGCTTTTCAGCTCCTTCTGAACCATTTTTCCACATCAGAGCGGGAAAAGGTTTTCAGAACCGGTCGACCGTGGGGACAGTGAGAAAAAAACTCGCTCTGTTCCATTTGCCGGAGAAGGGCGAGCATCTCTTCCGGGTGCAGTCGGTTTCCTGATTTTATGGCGGCCTTGCAGGCCATAGAAGCCAGCAGGTTATCAATGCATTCCGGCACAGCTTCGGTGCGAGAGGATCCGGGGCGGGCAGCCAGCCCGTCAAGAATATCAAACAAAACTTCCTGCGGCGAAACCTTGCCGACCAGAGCCGGAACCGCCTTGATGACCCAGGTGGTGTCGCCGAAGAATTCAACCGTCAGGCCCAGGGCCGCGACCGCCTCGGCCTCCTGTTCCAAAATATCAGCATGATCAGGCCCTAATTCCACCGTCACCGGAAACAGGAGGTTCTGCACAGCAACAGCTCGTTGCTCATAGGCTGTGCGAAGCTGCTGGTACAGGATACGTTCATGGGCTGCATGCTGATCAATCACCACGAGTTGCTCGTCGTGTTCACAGAGCAGATAGAGGTTGAGGAACTGACCGATTAATCTCAGGCCGCTGTACCCCAGCTGCTGCTCGGTTTGCGGGTCGCCTGCCTGCTCGTACTGTTTATCTCGTTGTGCAGATTGCAGCTCAGGCTGCTGATCAGAGTTCTGAGCAGGCTCTTTGCTTATCCGCCCCCCCTGCTCCCCTGTCTCCAGTGACCGGCCCTGCCTTTTTTGTTCCTTTCCTCCGTCCCCGCCGACCGAGAATGAAGAAAACGGCAAGGGTTCCGCACTATATATTTGTCGCTCTCCCTGCCCTGATTTCCGATTTTGATTCTGGTTTTTATCCTGTCCACTCCGCTCAGGAGGGAAAAAAGAGGACGCTGTTGACTGATCCTGATTGCCTTGCCGGGGCTCACTGTTTTCAAACCGGCCCGACCGATTTGACCAAGAACCAGAGGAAGAAGTCTCGTTTTCTGCTTTGATCTCTGCCTTTGAGGGACTGAACAGCTCGGAACGCATCTCCTCCTGATGCCGGAGCACTGCTTCGGAAACCGCATGCACAAGAAAACGCCGTACTTCGTTGGGGCTACGGAAACGGATCTCCCGTTTGGCCGGATGGACATTAATATCAACCAGCTGCGGATCAAGATTCAGCAACAGCGCACCAACAGGCTGCTGACCTTTCATGAGCAGACCTTTCAGGCCTTCAGCTGCCGCATAGCGGATCATTCGATCCTGCACCGGACGGTTATTGACCAGGATACGGAGACGTGCAGTGGACATGGCATCAGGAAGGAGAAGAAATCCGTTCACGGAGAGAGAATCCTGTCCGTCGCTGCAAGAGATATCAAGCATCCTCCCGGAGAAGCGAAAAATATCACGGACGCGCTGTTCCTGGTCTGCGGCTGCAAGGGTGATGGTTTTACGTCCATCCACCTGAAGGGAAAAGGCGATATCAGGATGAGCAAGGGCCTGATTACGGATGACCTCCTCAATATGAAAAAGCTCTGTCCGTTTAGTTTTCAAAAATTTCTTGCGGGCCGGAAGGTTACCGAACAAATTACGAACCTCAATAATGGTACCGCAGGCACAGCCGTCATCATGGAGGTCATGCAGAGCACCGTAACGGATCTCGGCCCTGGTGCCGATCTCGGCAGTATGGAGACGGGAGAGAAGAGACATGCGGGAGACCGAACCGATACTGGGCAGGGCCTCTCCCCGGAAACCCAGAGTCGTGATTGCCGCCAACTGGCTTTCCTCGATCAATTTCGAGGTTGCATGACGCTCAAGACAGAGCAGCACATCATCCTGGTCCATGCCCGCACCGTTATCCACGACACGAATAAGCCGGGTTCCGTCGCTCTCCACCTGCATGTTAATCCGATCCGCCCCGGCATCAAGGGCGTTTTCCAGTAATTCCTTGACCACTGAAGCCGGTCGTTCAACAACTTCACCGGCAGCGATCTGATTAGCAAGATGATCGGAGAGAACGCGTATTTTAGACATGCCTGCTCTTCTGTGATGACGGTAATAACGAAAATCGGACCGGATTTTTTTTCAGCGATTCATATATCCCCGCAAAGAGAATGCTTTGACAGGAAAGTGTTCATAGAGTAACATGTCAACTGTTCGATCCTGATACAAGGGGGTTAATCGGCGAATATTTATCGCCTGCAAACTCCTCCGCGCTTTGTTGGGTTTCTGTTTTGCGTTGTACTCTTTTTCAAGAAACAACAGGAGTTATTCAACCCGATTTCAACATAGCACAGGAAAAAATATGAGAAAGCTTTTTTCTGAATATCGCGTTCTTTTTTTGGCGACACCTTTTTCCCGGCGACACTGCTTCCCGCTTTCTTTGCAATGCTGATCCGGCGCTCCTGGACCTTGGCTCTGTCAACGTATCCAGCGTATATAGAATATTACAATATATGCCCGTCCTGCGCACAGGAGATAACTTTTCATGAACGAATCAGGAACTGCAAAACAATGGACAAAAGAGCTTGTCCGGAAACATGCTCAGGCCGCTGTCGCTGTGGAATTTTACACCCTGCCCTTGTATATCACGGCAATGTGTTCCATTAAAGAAGAGCATTGCGAAGCCGTTCAAATTATCCGCAGTGTTATCACAGAAGAAATGCTGCACCTGCAACTGGCAGCCAATCTCTGCCTTGCTCTGGACACGGCCCCGAACTTTAAACCGCCGCAATACGGCTCGGATATTCCATACATTTGCCCGTACGATCCTGATACAGGGGAATGCGGTTTTTTGAACGCCTCGTTAGGGCCTCTGAATGACACGACACTCGATACGATGTTGGATATCGAGACCCCGGAACAGGCGCAGCTGCGTCATGATCTGGATCATACCCAGCCCAAATATCCGTATCATTCCATCGGCGAGATGTACGATGCCCTGATATTCGGCATCAACCAAGTCGGTGTCAGCCAATTCGGCTGGAACACCGAACACCAGCAACATTATTGGAAAAAACAAAATTTTTGCCAAATTATAGACAGCTACCCGAAAGCCCGTGATGCTGTTCAGGCGATTGTCAATCAGGGAGAAGGTCATATCTTCAGCGATAATTTAGAGCCTCCCCCCTGGACAGAAAAAAATTTTCCGGTTCCTCCATACTACCGTTTCGCCCCTCATTCCGAAGGACCGGATTCGCATAACGGATATTCTCATTTCGGACGATTTATCAAAATAAAAAACAAGGGCCTTCCGGATATCTACACAGGAAAGGAACAACCGAATCATCCGGCCAACAAATCGCTGCAACAAAAATTTTTCCAGCTGATTCTCATGCTTGAGACGCTCTGGGGAAACGGCGGAGCCAATCTCGGCGGGAGCGAAGTTTTACGAACAGTCATCACGGGCGTTATCAAAGAAATTTTCGCCAATACCCGTGACTGTTGGAAAGCCGGCGTAATTCCGCACTGGTTCGGCCTTCCGTTTGTCGAACTGCAACAGAAAGCAGTATAAGCAGTGAACCGGCAGTTAAACCGGCCTGACAGGCCGGATAAATCGTAAATATAGCTGTACTCACTCATCCGCGACGCACATACAGGGTCACATACGGATATTCGTACAGCTGCAAACAATATCAAGTTGTTCAAGGAGAAGAAATCATGATGAAGAGGTATATTCCGGCAGCCCTGGCACTGACTCTGCTGTTTACAGGCCCTGCACCGGCCGAAGAAAAAGCGAAAGCTACTCCGATAACGGCGGAAGCCGCAGCAAATCTTGCAGAAAAACCGATTACAGGCAAGGTGCTGGAAGTACAGTCAGCCGGCGGTTATACCTATCTGCTGATAAAAAATGAACAGGGCGAGGTCTGGACAGCGCTGCCGGAAAGCAAGGTGGAAGCCGGGCAGGATGTGGTCGTCAGCCCGGGCATGATGATGAAATCCTTTGAATCAAAAGCACTGGGAAAGACCTTTGATGTTATCATCTTTTCCTCCGGCCTCGCCCAGGCCGGCGACATGCATCCGGCAACAGCCACCGCAGGAGACACCCCTCATGCCTCTGAAAAAATGCAGACGCCGGTTGACGAAGCTGAGCTGGAAAAACTTTCCGGAGGTTCCGCCCGAGCTGTTGTTCCTGCCGATAAAATCAAGGTAGAAAAAGCAGAGGGAAAAAACGCACAGACTGTGGTGGATTGCTTTGCCAACGCTGAGCAACTCAACAACAAAACAGTTCAAGTGCGCGGTAAAGTGATGAAGTTTTCCAGCATGATTATGGGCAAAAACTGGATCCACCTTCAGGACGGGACCGGCGATCCTGAAAAAAAGACCCATGATCTGGTGGTGACCACCTCGGGCAAGGCTAAAAAAGGTGCTGTTGTCACAGTTGAAGGAATCCTGCATAAGGACAAAGACTTCGGGGCGGGCTACCGCTATGCGGCAATCATTGAGGAGGCAAAGGTTCTTGAATAAACCGATCTTCCGGTGATTTTCGCAACCCCTATACCCCGGTAAACCCTGATGATATCCCATTATAATATCCAATAGCGACAGGAAGGGCGCATGACCTTTCATTGCAAAAACTATAACCTGGAAAACGGGAAATGCAAACGTCTGTCCGGCGAATGCGTCCCGGCTCGGAAAGGATGTGTCCTGGAAGGGCGCATAGCGGTGAGCGAGGAATTGGCAGAGAAGATTCAACGGATCAACGAAGAAACCCTTCAGGGGTTTCGGAAGAAATCGAACAAGTAATCCGGCACATTCTCTTGCTGCTTTTATGCAATGAACGCATTGAAAAACACCGTGAATTGCCCCGTCAAAATTAATCCGGCCTTGGTCGGATTTGATTTCGACGGGGTTATTGCAGATACAGCAGAAATTTTCCTACGGCTGGCCTGTGAAGACTACGGTCTCTGCGACCTCAGTCGTGAGGACATTGTCAACTTCGAGGTGGAGCAATGTCTCTCCCTTGATCGTACACAGGTAGATGCTCTCTTTACCAAGGTGCTGCTTGATTCAGTGGGAACCGGACTGCAACCGATGGAAAATGCTGTCGATGTTCTCGGCCAATTGGCGGAGTTGAGCACCATTTCGGTGATCACGGCCCGCCCTCTTGCCGCTCCGGTCCATGATTGGTTTGACGCTTTTTTTCCGGCATCAACCTGCAAGGCAATCAAGGTGACCGCCATGGGAGCGCATGATGGCAAATCACAGCATATCCATGAGCAAGGTTTACAATTCTTTATTGATGATCGAGCTGAAACCTGTGTCCAGCTGAGCAAAGCAGGAATCCAACCTTTTGTTTTCCATCAACCCTGGAACCATAACCGCCACCAACTCCCGAGCGTCAGCTCTTGGCAGGATATCAGGGATCTTATATCGTAGTATAGAAAGTTCGATACCATCCGTTTAAACATCAGAGGACGATGGCGTGAGAGGCCTTGAAAAATGACGGACTGAGTTGCACCATTCGCGCAAAACACTCCCTTTTAACCCGCTTTTCGGTGATTTTGCCGTTTTTGACCGCCCAAAGGACCGTCGTTCGGAAGTGAATAAAAAAAGGGTCGCCAGCTTATGCCGGTGACCCTCTTTTTGTTTACCTCTCCGTCTTTCCATTACGTCTTTTTCATTGACTTTTCAGTATGATATTATATTTTACTGAGCAGTAGGCTGTCGGCCTGTCTAATACAATCGGGGTCTCTCCCCTAATTTACTCAATAAAAGAGGAAGTATAAATGGAACAATCACGCCGTGATGTATTGCTAAAAGAAGTTTTGGAACTAATTCCAACCGAACTTATCATAAAAATGGCAGAATACACCGAGCAATCTGGGAGGTTCGGTATTTTTTTAACTTCTGGTAAAATATTTGCTGCTCAAAATTTAAAATCTCTTCACAAGGCAGCTAATGGAGACATTTGGATAGAGGTAAAATTGCACGAGCCGCCGAAAACTATTGGAGCTGTACGAAAAGGGATAACTACAGCTCAAACACCAGAACTTACAGCATCAATAAACACATCAAACATAGAAGCCATTATGGAACTTGCTAACTAGCGGCATAATTTACAATGTCGTATAATGGATTTTATGTGAAATTGAGGGCTACCTATCTGCATGAAGCGGGTATAAAGACGGGTATTTTTTCGCCTGCCAAACTGTCGCCCTCTTTCTTTTTCTTGTAATGCAGTTTGGTAGCATCTTCCGTGTGTGTCCTGCAACAGAACCACAAGATTAAAACCAATCAAAACTTCAATCTTTCAATCTTTCAATCCCTATATTATAAAATTGCTTTTCAACCCAACAAAAAATAAATATATTAGCCCAAAACTTTCTACAATCGCTCTTAAACTTCTCAAACCACCTAGAAAACAAACCGAACACCCAATTCAAGAACATCCAATTCAAAATTCAAAAATCGCCCTCATGAAACAAGCTTTGGTATTAGATAAATGTTTTTTACAATCTAAAAAAAAACTTATTATTCAAGAATTAGCTACTTCGCATCGCTTAGTTATGACAGGTGCTCTCCTCTACGAGTTATTGACTTGCGAAGCAAATGTTCGAAGAGGATGTTTCATTCATCTCCCTATAACGGGAAATCCGGTAGAACTAGTGGATCATACTTGGATATTGTTACAATTCGAGATCAAAAACCACAAACCTGCTGGAAAACCAACATCATATAAAGAAAATATTCAGTTCAAGTTCAACCCACGTCTCCTGGAACTGGAATATACATTACCTCATGAAGCCCAAGAGACAATTAATGAACAACACAAACAATTACAATTAGACATCAAAGAATTTATTATTCAAGCTCGCTTAATACCGACATACTTTCCAACACTTCTTGAAGGTTCAGATGAAAAGCGTAAAATAGCACGTCATGAAGCTGAAAAAGAAATAGCTGCAAAAGGGGGACTACTTCCTTTGTACAAGTGTTTAAAATCGCCCAACCCTAAAACTCCATTTCCTCCATCTAACCTCTTAGATGAATCATGGACATTCTATCGCTGGCTACAAGTTATGCTATTATTCGGCCTTGATATATTTTGTAAATATCAAGGAAATATACCAAAAAAATTCACAACAAGAGAATGGAACAAACTTGAACATGACGTGCTTGATGCTCAAATACTTATAATAGCCATTTCAGAAGGAGAAGCATTTGCGACCAAAGAAAAAAAGCTTATCCGCTGGTGGAACCTCTTACTCCCAGATGGAGAGCTATTCCAATAACAAACAATATGTCGCATAACAGATCTTATGTAAAATGAATTTATGTTAGATTATGCTTTGCTCTTTGATTAACAATGAGAAACCCCCGATTTCCTCTTGCAACAGCTACCTACCAAAAAAAATACCCCATGAAACAGCATTCACCTCAGAGTAAACTTGAAGCAAAGAAACTCAAAATCACATATGAGGGTATTGAGACGAAATGGACAAAAATGACACCAAAGTCATTAAGAAAAAAAGTTACACAAATTCAAGAATACACGCAGAGTGATCCCCAAAAAGCAATACAAGAAATATCAAAAATATATCTGCGGCATAGAGAGCTGCCAATTCTCAATAACTATTTGAATTTAAGTTATCAAGCAATAGGCGACACAGAGAATGTTGATAAAATCACCGTTAAAACCTACAAGTCATTTCCAAGATATCTCTTTGCAAAAACAAATTACGCTCACACTTGTCTGCGTAAAGGAGAAATGGATAAATTCGAAGAAATATTTGAATATAAATCAGACCTTCAGTCGCTTTACCCTGAAAGAAAAGTCTTTCATTACACAGAGTTTCTTGCCTTCATGAGTGTCTGGGCCGTATATTATTATAAAATCGGGGCGGACAATGCCTCAATGGCTTGTTATAAATCCATGAAAGTCGTGGATGCAGAGCACCGTACCACCCGGACGACAAAAGTTTTAATACACCGCACTTGGTCACTTTGGCTCCTGGATAAATTTTTTGGTAAAAACAGTGTAGATAAACAAATCAGTGAAGCTTTCAAAGGCAAAGCAAAGCAAGTGTCGCCTTCAAAATATTCATATAAACTGTAACGGCTCGTTTATTTATTTTGTTTACATAGCGACTTCTAAAGCGGATTCCTTCTCCAACCCGCTTACTCCTCCCGCAGCAACCTCTCCCCCGCTCTTTCCAAACGGTGTAAATATCCTTTTGCAGAAAAAGACATTACAAGTATAATCCGGCAAAAGACGGGCAAGCTCCCTATGAAGTATCCACAAGGAGTTTACGCCAAACAACTGCCGACATCCCAAAAAACAGTTCATTAAACCACGTAACACCTGATAGAAACAATCCATGAAAAAAACAGCAATACTCTTTCCCGGCCAGGGATCGCAATATATAGGTATGGGTCAAGCGCTGATCGAAGCAGATCAAGAAGCTGCCGCATTAATGGAGATGGCCGAAGAAGTCTCCGGCTTTCCCCTGAAAAAACTCTGCCTTGAGGGGCCAATAGAAGACCTGACCAGGGTCTTACATTTACAACCCGCCTTGACAGCTATCAACCTGATTTGCTGGCAGCAACTCAAAAAAGCCTTACCTGACTTTGTGCCAGCCTATGCCGGCGGACATTCTCTCGGCGAATACTCAGCTCTCCAGGCAGCAGGCGTCTTGTCTGCTGAAGACACCATGGCCCTGGTGACCAAGCGTGGCGAATTTATGGAACGTGAGGGTGCTGCCAACCCTGGTGGCATGCTTGCGGTTCTCGGCCTGACCATTGAGGTGATTGACAATCTGCTCAAAAGCTATACCGGTGCCGGAATCGTTGTTGTGGCCAACCATAATGCAGAGCAACAGATTATCATCTCCGGCGACCAGGAAGGCCTGGACGGCTTCAGCGAAATGTGTCGGGAAAACGGGGCAAAGAAAATCGTCGCCCTGAAAGTATCTGTAGCAAACCACAGTCCTCTTGTTGCCGGGGCAGTGGATGATTTTTCCGCCTGTATGGCTGCGGTGCAGTT
>Ga0316189_10002177_pt1 | contig 19283 bp, 14 predicted proteins | sample LowCovwburrow_MG_FD_204930 | JGI IMG/M metagenome (GOLD analysis project Ga0316189, IMG submission 204930) | Coastal sediment microbial communities from Maine, United States - Lowes Cove worm burrow | ecosystem: Environmental > Aquatic > Marine > Coastal > Sediment | place: USA: Maine...
CGCCGGGGGCCATGTACTGGCGGACAAAGGCGTCGTCGTGCGCGCCCGAGCGGCGAATCGCGAACGCGGCGCTCGCCGGCTCGTACTTCTTCAGCTCGGACGTCACGGCCGAGAATGTAGCGCGAAGGCGTCCCGAGGCGTGGCGTCGGCCCTTCTCAGCCTTGAAATTCGTAGGCTCCGAGGCTGGGCGGGTCGGCGAAGCATTGGCCGTCGTGGTCGACGCGGACGCCGGGGTCGGTGATCCCTGCGCCGATTGCCGGGGAGCCGCCGCTGAGGTGGTTGTCCGCGCTGGGGTCGACGAGGAGGGGATCCTCGCCGGTGATCGGGTCCTCTTCGACGGTCGGCAGGTCCCCGGCGGGGCTCGAGAGGCCGGGATCGTCGCTCGCGTACCAGAGGTTGCGGGCGAAGGAAAAAGTCTCCGGGGCGGTGTTGGAGCCGATGTTGACGTAGGTGGAGAGGTCGCCGCGGGTGAAGTGCACGAGGTTTTGCCGGACGACGCCGCCGGAGCTGGGGGCGAACTCGTAGTCGGGGGTGCTGACCGTCTCCTGGAGGATCCGCAGGATCCACTGCTGGGGATCGATGAGGGTGTTGTTGGCCGCGAGGCAGTCGACGCAGCCGACGAAGGCGAGCGGGGCTTGGGTCTCGACCATGACGTTGGCGATCGCGCGGATGTTTCGCGCCTCCGCGTTGACGCCGTTCATCGTCAGCGGCGGGCGGAAGAGCTCGAAGCCGGTCGAGCCGCCCATGTTGAGGGCGCGCGAGCTCGTGCGGGCGATCCAGTTGCGGCGGATCTCGATGTCGTCGCTGCCGCCCTTGGACTGGACGCCGTTGCCGACGTCGTGGATGGCGTTGTTCAGGATCAGGCCGGCGTGGCAGCCGACGTGATCGATCGCCGAGCCGCCCTCGCCGCAGTGGTCGATCTCTGAGCTGCGGACGCTGTAGTTGTCGACGCCGGAGAGCTTGATGCAGTCCTGATTGCCGCCTTGGCCGATGTCGTGGACGTGGAGGTCGCGGAGGATGACGTGGCGGGTAGCCTCGGGATCGTCGTAGGCGCCGCCGTCGTCGACGTTGATCCCGTTCTGGGCGGCGCCGCTCACCTCGATGTCGTGGAGGACGACGTAGCGGACGCGGGTGAGGTGGACTCCCTCGTTGCCGCCCTGGAAGAAAGGCCGTGTCTCTCCCGGGGCGCCGCCGATCCAGATCGGCGCGTCGGCGGTGCCCGAGAGGTCCGAGAGGTCGTTGTCGGCGGCGTAGGTGCCCTCGTGGACCCGCAGAGCGGTGCCTGGGGCGAGCTGGCCGGCGGCGCCCTCGAGGGTCGCGCAGGGGTTCTCCTCGGCGCCGCACTCCGGGCCGTCGACGCCGTCGGTGGCGATGTGGAGGATCGTCGTCGGCTCCTTGCCATCCTCAAAGGTCGCCATCTCGGCGCAGGGGTCGACCCCGCCGGTGGTGCTGGTCTCGTCGCCGGTGGTCTCTCCAGCGGTGGTGCCCGTGGAGGATGTCGTCGTGGAGGTTGTGTCGCCCGTGCTCGTCTCGGTGGATCCCGCGGTCGTCGACGCCTCGCCGGTCGTCGAGCTCGTCGTATCGGTCATCGACACGTTCGAGGTCGGCGTGGCGCCCTGGCCTTCGCTCCCGGAGTCCCCGCCGCCGCTGCCTGTACAGGCGGTCAGGCTGAGGGAGACGAGGGAGACGAGGGAGACGAGGGAGACGAGGGAGACGAGGGAGACGAGGGCGGCGGGGCGAAGAACTCCGGACATCGGCGGGAGTGTACGCCTCCCCGATTCATCCGAGGTGTCGTGGGTCGGATCGCGCGTCGCGCCCGGCCGTCTGGGCGAGCGACCGGAGCGGCGGAGAACGGGGGCGACCGCCCCGCAGAGGGGGCCGAGGCGCCTATCCGACCGCGAGGGTCCCGCGCGTTCCGAGGGGGCGGAGGGCCTCCATCGGCGCGCTTGACCGCTCGTCCACGGCCGACCAGGTCGTGCTGCTCCCGACCACGTGGAGCTGGAACAACGAGCCGCTCGTCGAGGACTCCGAGGCGGAGAGCGGCGGCGAAGGGCCGGCTCTGGCAGACCGTCCAGGTGTCGCAGAGGCGTCAAGTCCGAGAGCTCGCCGAGCGAGTCGCGCGGATCCTGTGCGCCCGGGCAGGCCCCGCCGCGACCGATGTAGAGCGGAGCTGGAGCGCGAGCGCCCACGCTCGCTGAACCCGCTCACGGCGTGAGCAGCCGACGCGGAACTCCCACCAACCATCACCCCCTCCCTAGAAGAGCGAAGCTTTGGCGCAACTCCGGCATGTTTCAACGACGAAACCCAAGGATCACGCCGAGGCGGTGGCGCTGCGCCGCGCTCAGGTCATCGGCCCGGTCTTGTCTCGAGATCTTACCCGCGGAGTGCTGGCGGGTGAGCTTCGCCGGCTCAGGGCGCAACGATTCCATCCGCCGGGATAGGTGAAAACGCGGACCTATTCGATCGGCACGCTCAAGCGCTGGATACGAGCGTTCCGCGGGGGTGGGCTCGAGGGGCTGCGACCTCAGCGACTTGAGCTTGTCCGATAGCTCGGATGATAATGTACTTGCAAGCTTTATTGCCTTACTGGTTATATTCGCGGGTGCAAGAAGGTTGATCCGTGAAGCGGGGTCATTCTCGAGATCGTAGAGTTCATCGTACGGCAACGGTGTCTTTGGGTTCTCCGTGTAGGAGAAACACTGCGTGTCGTGGGCGCGAATGAGACGATACTGTTCACCTGGGCGCTGCGTCCTAGGGGCATGCGAGGCGCCTGCGAGGCGGGAGGGGTAGTCAACAAGGCAGTCCTTATCCTTGATAGTGATAGATTGCTCTGCCATACACCGGACTAGATCAGCATTTCCGGTGAAAATGTCTGGGAAGTCCCCCCCGCCGTTCTTTGACTTGAAGTTGAACGTGGACCGGCCCCATATTTTCAAGGCCGTCGCCGAGGGATTCGAGCACATGCGTCGCTGCGTGCCTGTGATCGCGCTCAGCCGCCAGGCGTCGTGGATCGCGAGGGACTCCTCGAGGCGCTCCTGGGCCAAGGCGAGCTCCCCGCCTCGACGGGCGATATCCGCGAGAGAGTAGAGGGCCAGCGCGCTCGGCGCAGGGATCGAGGCTCGTGAGGGCGCGAACTCCCGCCCCCGCTCGCTCCACAGGAATGACGTCGGCGGTCATAAGTATGCGGATAAACTCTGCGGTCTCGTCCAGCCGGCGGTCGAGACAGTTCATCCGCTGCTGCATCACCTCTGCGGTCTCCACACCGCTCACGTGGGTCGCTTCGCACACGCTCTTGCGCATCGCGGAGAGCGCATCCACACGCAGGTCGAGCCGAGCGGTTGGCACCGACAACGACCGGTCGCCGCCGGAAGACGCGCCCCTCGCCTATCCCCGCGAGAATGGGGCCCTGCTCTCGATCGCCAACTGGTATGTGACCGCTGAGGGCAACCTCTACACGATCAATGGCAATGACATCGCCCTCAAGCCGAGCGGCGAGATCTTCGTCCCGGCCGAGGCCCGCAGCCCTGGGCTCTCGTTCGCATACTCGCTCAACTCTGCTCGGGCGGCAGGATCGAGCAAAGAGAAGAAGCTCATCGGAGAGTACGAGCGCGCGTCGGATATGCCCGCAGCCTCAAGCGCGTGCTTCCGGTCGACGTCACGTGCGCGAAAAAGTTCATGGACGGCGACGAGCAGCAGGCCTCGTGAACAGGCTCGCCGGCACTGTTATCATCGCGGCGTGTCAAACACCCTCTCGATTATCCTCGAGTTCGCGAGGATAGACGAGCCCGAGGAGCCGTACGCATTCCGCTTCGAGCCGCAGGACTACACGCGGCGCACGGCGGGGGGCGGACTTGAGCGGCTTCGGATCGAGTGGAGCCGGGATCTTCTCGGAGAGCTCGCCGCTCTTCGTGCTCCTCAGCCCGATCCGGCGCTCGTCCAGAAGATCGGGGAGTTGCTGCGGCGAGCGCTGAGGTCGGCTGAGTGGTCAACGACCGAGCAAGAGATCGCCCGTGCCAACGAGGATGGTCAACAAGTGCTCGTCACGCTTCGGTCCACCGCGGCCGAGCTCTACGCCCTACCGTGGGAGCTTGTGACGATCGGGGCAGCCGGCAAGCACCTCGGCGAGCTGCCCTGGGTTGTGCTCCGCTATGAGTGGCCCGAGACCGAGACGACCGCTGCCGAGCCGAGCCCTCGGCCCGGAGGCGGGCGGATCCTCGTGGCCTGGTCGGCCGCGGGCGGATCTGTCCCGATAAAGGAGCACCTAGAGGCGATCGAGCGCGCCTACCGGGGCGGCTCCGTCGAATTCGATCGCGAGCGCGACGTCCTCGCCCACGCGAACGCGCAGGCGCTCGGCGACGCTCTCGAGCGCGCGACTGCAGATGGCAAGCCCTACGCGATCCTCCACCTGCTGGCCCATGGCGGGGCTGTGGGCTCAACGTACGGCTTGCTGCTCGACGGCCAGGGCGCGGCGGAGGTTGTCGATGCCGGCCGCTCACGCCGGCTCCTCGCGCCCCACGCCAGCACCCTGCGACTCGTAGTGCTCGCCGCGTGCGACAGCGGGAACACCGGCGCGCTCGGGAATCATCTCGGCAGCCTCGCGCAAGGGCTTCACCGGTCCGGCCTGCGGTCGGTGGTGGCTTCACGCTTCCCGCTCTCGGTCGCGGGGTCGACAAGCTTCACCGACACGCTGTATCGCTCGCTCCTCGTCGACCCGGGCTCGCTCGAGCGAGCGTTTGTCAGCGCCCGCGAGCGGCTCACCCGTGATGCGACGCTCGACTGGGCGAGCGTCCAGCTCTACGCGCGCGCGAGCGACGGCGATGACGCGCGTCCGGTCGTGTTTCGACCATACCGCGGCCTCGAGGTGTTTGACCGTCAGCATCAATGGTTGTTCTTCGGCCGCGACACCGACATCGACGAGGCTGAGCAAGAGATCACCGCGCTACGCGGATCTGACACGACGCGAATGTATTTCATCTCGGGCGCCTCGGGCTCGGGGAAGTCATCGCTCGCGCGCGCCGGGATCGTACCCCGGCTCGCGTCAGACTTCGCCGCGACGCACGTCACGCGCCCCGACGCCGAGAAGGCGGCGCCCGCGGGCCGTCCGCTTCTATACATCCTCGATCAGTCCGAGGAATTGTTCACAGCCCTCGACCACGATCGGCGCATCGCTCTCGTCTCCCGACTCCACGCGCTGGCCACCGACACCGCGGGGAGCGTGGTGGTCTTCACACTACGCGCCGACTTCATCGGTCGCCTCGGCGAGATCGTCTTGCCCGATGGCGGCCGCCTCGATCGCCTCGAGGCCGACGACACTCATCGCCTGTTCCTCCCGGTGATGAACCACCGTTCGATGGTCGCTGCGATCACCGGCCCCGCGGAGCGTGTCGGACTTCCGCTACAAGACGGCCTGGCCGAGCAGCTCGTCGACGAGGTGGCGGGAGAACCAGGCTCGCTGCCCCTGCTCGAGTTCGCGCTCGATCGGCTCTGGCATCTCCGAGACCCCCGACAGGGGCTCACGCACGCCAGCTACCGAAGCCTCGGCGGCGCGATCGGAGCGTTGCTCGAGCGCGAGGCGAACGCCGTGCTCGATGCCATGAGCTCCGAAGAGCAGGTGGAGACCCGACGGCTGCTGGTCCAGCTCGTGGCGATAGGGGATGGGCAACGGTCCGATACACGACGAAAGCGACGGCTCAGCGAGCTACGCCCGGCCGACGCCGCGGTGTTTGACGTGGTGCTCGCGCGCCTCTCCGCGGCGAGACTCGTGGTCACCAGCGGCGGTGCTGAGCCGCAGGTTGAGCTCGCCCATGAAGAGCTGATCCGTCGATGGCGCCGCCTGCGGGAGTGGGCGGACGCCGATCGCCAAAAATGGATCGAGATCGAGCGGGTACGTGGCTGGGAGCACTTGCTGCGGGGCGCCCAGCTCGATCGAGCGCGAGAGGCCCGGGAGCGCTACGGGGAGCAACTCGGCGAAGAAGCCCTCTCGCATATCCAGGAGAGCGAAGGAGTTCTCGAGGAAGAGGCATCTCGTGAAAGACGAAATCAGCAACAGCTTCGCGCCGCGCTAGCCGTGGCGATCGTGGTCGCTATCCTCGCCATTGTGTTCTTTGTGCGGGCGGAGAATGCCGCGGCAAAGGCCACGAGGGCGGCGGAGGAGGCAACCAAAGCGGCGATGCGAGAGAAGAGTGCGAAGGAGGACGCGAAGGAAGAGAAGGAGGCGAAGGAGCGCGCCAACGAAGCCGCTGCGAGTGAGCTCGCTGCCAACGAGAAGCTCTCCCGCAAGCTCCGAGACGAGCAAGGATATCGAGCGTCGTTGCTCGCGAAGACACCCAGGAAGAAGCGCGAAGCGATACGGCTGGGTGTTATTTCGGTCGGTTCGTCGCCCGTCCCCCCCCCTTTCTCTGCGCTGAATGGGCTCGCGACCGCTTCGTTGCTTGGCACCCGGGATCTTCGACTCGAAGGCCACAGCGGCGAGGTCGTGGCCGTGGCCTTCTCCGCCGACGGCCAACGGATCGCCACCGCGAGCGCCGACAACACCGCGCGCCTCTGGGACGCCACCACCGGCTCGACGCTCCACTCCCTACAAGGCCACAAGGGCAAGGTCGTGGCCCTTGCGTTCTCCCCTGACGGCCGCCGCATCGCCACCGCCAGCGACGACAACACCGCGCGCCTCTGGGACGCCAACACCGGCTCGACGCTCCGCTCCCTCGAAGGCCACGGCGGCAAGGTCGCGGCCGTGGCGTTCTCCACCGATGGCCAGCGCATCGCCACCGCCAGCGCCGACGCCACCGCGCGCCTCTGGGACGCCAGCACCGGCTCGGCGCTCCACTCCCTAAAAGGCCACAGCGACAAGGTCGTGGCCGTGGCGTTCTCCGCCGACGGCCAGCGGATCGCCACTGCCAGCGCCGACGCCACCGCGCGCCTCTGGGACGCCAACACCGGCTCGGCGCTCCACTCCCTCGAAGGCCACAAGAGTATGGTCATCGCCGTGGCGTTCTCTCCCGACGGCCAACGGATCGCCACTGCCAGCGCCGACAACACCGCGCGCCTCTGGGACGCCAACACCGGCTCGACGCTCCACTCCCTAAAAGGCCACAAGAGCATGGTCATGTCGGTCGCCTTCTCCGCCGACGGCCAGCGGATCGCCACCGCCAGCGACGACACCACCGCGCGCCTCTGGGACGCCAACACCGGCTCGACGCTCCACTCCCTCAAAGGCCACGACAAACCAGTCGTGGCGGTCGCCTTCTCCCCTGACGGCCAACGGATCGCCACCGCCAGCTTCGACAACACCGCGCGCCTCTGGGACGCCAACACCGGCTCGACGCTCCACTCCCTCGAAGGCCACAAGAGTATGGTCATCGCCGTGGCGTTCTCCGCCGACGGCCAACGGGTCGCCACCGCCAGCCTCGACAACACCGCGCACCTCTGGGATGTACTACGCGAAGGGGTGCCTCTCCTCGGCCACAACAAGTCAGTCGTGGCGGTCGCCTTCTCCGCCGATGGCCAACGGATCGCCACCGCCAGCGACGATATCACCGCGCGCCTCTGGGACGTCAACACCGGCTCGACGCTCCACTCCCTCGAAGGCCACAAGAGTATGGTCATCGCCGTGGCGTTCTCTCCAGACGGCCAACGGATCGCCACCGCCAGCTACGACAACACCGCGCGCCTCTGGGACGCCAACACCGGCTCGACGCTCCACTCTCTAAAAGGCCACAAGAGTATGGTCATCGCCGTGGCGTTCTCCCCCGACGGCCAACGGATCGCCACCGCCAGCGCCGACAGCACCGCGCGCCTCTGGGACGCCACCACCGGCTCGACGCTCCACTCCCTCAGGGGCCACGACAAACCGGTCGTGGCGGTCGCCTTCTCCGCCGACGGCCAACGGCTCGCCACCGCCAGCGCCGACAACACCGCGCGCCTCTGGGACGCCAACACCGGCTCGACGCTCCACTCCCTAAAAGGCCACAACAAATCGGTCGCGGCGGTCGCGTTCTCCCCCGACGGCCAACGACTCGCCACCGCCAGCGCCGACAACACCGCGCGCCTCTGGGACGCCAACACCGGCTCGACGCTCCACTCCCTCGAAGGCCACGGCAAGCCGGTCGTGGCGGTCGCCTTCTCCGCCGACGGCCAACGTATCGCCACCGCTAGCTACGACACCACCGCGCGCCTCTGGGACGCCAACACCGGCTCGACGCTCCACCCCCTCGAAGGCCACAGCGGCGAGGTCGTGGCGGTCGCGTTCTCCCCTGACGGCCAACGGCTCGCCACCGCCAGCGACGACAACACCGCGCGCCTCTGGGACGCCAACACCGGCTCGACGCTCCACTCCCTCGAAGGTCACAGCGACAAGGTCTGGGCGGTGGCCTTCTCCGCCGACGGCCGACGGATCGCCACCGCCAGCGACGACAGCACCGCGCGCCTCTGGCTCGCAGCGCCTGAAGCGTGGCTCCTGCGCGGGTGCGAGCTCCTCCACGGCTTCGACGAGTACTACGATGACGAGGTCGCCCATATTTGTGACCCGCTCCTGTGACGCATGACGTCGTGATCGGTTGGGACAAGCCCGGCAGCGGGGCTGCAATATCCGCCGGAGCGGTGCTCGCCAGACGAAGGCCGACCATACCGGCGCGACGCCGGACGTCGCCGGTTTGGAGCTTCTGACACGTCTGGCCGGGCTGTGGAGCGGGCCGGCGACGATGACAGTTTTGGGGGGCTTTCCCCTGATGAACTTCGACATGCGGGCCGCGACCTCGCACTTGCTCTTCGGGCGCGTCGACCTGGATCCGTTCAACAGCCTCCGCTTTGGGTTCTCGGTCGAGACCCACGCTGGCGAGGACGTGCTGATCTTCCGCAACGGCGGTCAGTTCATGGGTCTTGACCGGGACACGCGGACACGCCTTGTCGCCTCCTACACCGAAGGGGGGACCTATCACTTCTATGCGATCGAGAAGGGGTGTGACTATATCGATGCGACGTTCACGTTCGTCGACGCCGACGAGCTCAACCTCTTTGTCTCGGTCAAGGGGTCGCCTCACCTCCTGTGGAAGCCCCTGCGCGAGGAGAGCCGTGAGCTCCCTGACCCCTTCCCCGCGGATGAGAGCTCGCAGGGAGGGCCCACGACGCCCTTCCCGACGATGCCGAGCTTGCGGGCGAACTTTCCTTGTTGGGCCCTGCAGGAGCTGCCCTTCCTCGCCGCGCCGCCGCCGAGCCCCGAGCGGATGACCGCCATCCTCTTCGAGGGGGGCGAGCGCAGCCGCGCATGTACACTGTGCACTATGCGTCGACTCCTGTTCGCCTGGGCCACGCCCTTCGCCATCGCAGCCTGCTCCGCGGGGTCAACTTCGCCGACCCCAGCACCAAGAGGCCCGGACAAGGACGTTGTTGTCGGTGCTCTCGCGAGCTACTGACAGACTCCGCCGCCGAGGGCGTTGTCGCAGGCGGACTCGTCCGCATGGTCGGCGGCGAACTGGCAGAAGTGCATCCGGCACTCGATCGAGTCGCCGCTCATCGCCGGCTCGCCAGCTACGGGGGCAGACTCCGCTGAGGCGGTGCACATCGCCTCGGACTCGATATGATCCTCGCCCCAGGTCGCGTGGTAGAGGTCGTGGCAGTGCTCTAGCATGCACTCACAGTACTCTGCGGCCGACGGTGGGGTGTAGCCGTCAGTGTCGCTGTCGGCGGTGGTGCTCCCGTCGCTGTCGCTGGTGGAGTCGTGGGAGTCGTGGGAGTCGTGAGAGTCGTGGGAGTCGTGGGAGTCGTGAGTGTCGGTGTCGCCGTGGGTGTCAGTGTCGTGGGTGTCGCCGGTCGTGTCGTGGGTGTCGCCGGTCGTGTCGTGGGTGTCGTGGGTGTCGCTGGTCGTGTCGTGGGAGTCGTGGGTCGCCGCGGTCGTCGAGTGACTGGCGTGGGTGTGGTCGCTGTCGTCCCCGCAGCCGCTGAGGGCGAGGAGGGCGCCGAAGAGGGAGCTATAGGAGACTCGTGAGAGGTGGGTTGGGTGGTCTTTGTGGATCACGGCAGCAAGCATGGGTAGGCTCATTCTCGTCTTCTAGAGATCATCGTAGGGGGGCACTATCGACACTCAGACTCTCGCTCGATCCAGTAGAGGATGTCGAGATAGGCGGGATCCTCGGCGGAGTCGAACTTGTCGTGACCGCCGTGGACCAAGCCGCCCTCCGCCTGGGCGAGGGGCTTGAGCAGGAGCCAGCTCTCGGTCGGCTCGTCGAGATTGACGTAGTCGGACTTGAGCACATTTCGCATCGTCGCGAGCGAGGCTGGGTCGCACTCGCCGACCTCGATCCATGACGGGGCGTCATTGTCCTTCGTGCTGAAGTGGCATGGGTAGCAGCGATCACGCCAGGCGTAGACGTTGCCGCGGAAGACCGCCTCGAGGGTACGCGCCTCACAGTCGCCCGGATCTTCGAAGCCGAGGGGTTCATCCGCGCCGCAGGGCGTCGGCCCGTCAGCCTCCCCGCACGGGTCCTCGGTGGCTCCGCAGGCGTCGCAGCTCACAGTTCCCTCGATCCACGCGAGAAAACCGGCGTATTCCTCGGCGATCATCGCATCGGTGACCAGGCCGCTCGGGGTCGCCCGAGCGATCCAGTCGAGGATGAGGCTCTCGCTCGGGGTCTCCAGGTCGATAAGGCCGCGCTCCGACATGCACGCGAAGGTCGCGCAGGGGGTCTCTCGGACATAGTTCGAGAGGTCGATACCCGCGAGGTGACACTGATTGCAGCTCTTCGGGCGCTCCGTCGCCAGGAGAGGTTCGATCCGCTTGGTGAAGAGGGCGTCGACCTCTGTGGAGTTACAGGAGCCGCCGGTAGGGGCCACATCAGTGTCGGTCGTCCCCTCCGAGGTCGATCCGTCGGACGCGCTGATGCTGCTTTCCGTGGTCCCAGAGGAGCCTATCGTGCTCTCAGCGGCGCCACATGCCGCGATCAGGGAGAGCGCGAGGGTCCACAGCTGCAGGCGGTCCGAGAACCGGCGGTCGGAGGGCGTCGTCGCCATAGGCGGGGGATGATTCCGCAAGGCTCGCCCCCCCGCGATGTGGCCCTTTGTCGCACTTCACCTGGCCGTGTTGCGCGGAATGCGAGAGTCCCGTGCGCCGCCACCGCTTCACCTCCACGAGCGCCTATGTACCCGGCGCCTCGCCGAAATTCGCAGCTCGAAACTCTTGAAGCGCACCGTCAACCTTGTCCTCGCTCAGCTCCGGACGGCGCTGAACTACGCGGTCAAGGTCGGGCTCCTCGCCGAGTCACCGAAGGTGGAGAAGCTCCGCCGACCGAAACGGGCGCCGAAGACCGTGCTCTCTGTGGAGGAGGCTAAGCGTCTCCTCGAGGCTGCGGCGAAGATCGATCCACAGACCGAGCTCATCTGCCTGCTCGGGTTGCACGCGGGCCTCCGTTGCTCGGAGCTCTGCGCGCCTCACTGGTAGGACATCGACCTCGACGACGACATTGACCGTAGATGGGCCTCGCCGCTCCTCAGCGGACCCATCGTCAACGCCCAAGTCGGGGTCTTCACCGACGGTTGGGCTCGGCCGCGGATGATGTCCCCTCCCCCCGCGAAACTGCCCTCTCGATCATCGCAGACGTCGCAGGTCCACATCTGCTCGGTCTTCCCCTGGCATGGACGAGCGTGCGCGCGTGTCCTCGCGCCGCCGAACAAATACTCTTGTCTAGAGCTTCTATCCCCTTCATCCTCATTCATGAAGGCGTCGCTCACCTACGATCCATGGCTAATTCTCCTCTTGCGAGCACTCGATCGCTCGCAAATCTCTATCTAGAGATGCTCCTCGATGCCCGTCGTGGCGACGCTACGGAGCTGCTCCTCGGCGCCGTCGACAGCGGCCAGATCAGCATTCAAGAGCTCTATCTCGGGGTCTTTGAGCCAGTTCTCCACGAGGTCGGTCACCGTTGGCAAGACAACAAGATCTCGATCGCCCAGGAGCACTTCATCAGCGCGACGACACAGCTCATCATGTCGCGCCTCTACCCAAAGATCTTCTCTTCGGGGCCCCGCGGCCGGAGGATGGTCGCAGCGTGTGCGGGGCCCGAGCTGCACGAGATCGGCCTGCGCATGGTCGCGGACTTCTTCGAGTTCGGGGGCTGGGACACCTACTACCTCGGCGCCAACCTCCCGATCGACGCCGTCCTCAGGGCCGTCAACGAGCGCAAGGCAGACCTCCTCGCTCTCTCGGCGACGATGCCCCGCCACGTCTCGTACATCCACGAGGTGATCCTGGGCCTGCGCGCTGACGAGGCCCTGCGCTCGACCACGGTGCTCGTCGGCGGTGGTGCCTTCGGCGCGGACGCCGACCTATGGCGCTCGATCGGAGCCGATGGTTTCACGGCCGATGCAGCCAGCGCGGTCGCGCTCGCAGAAGAGCTCTATACGAGCAAGGTAAGCCCTTGATCGAGTACCTCGCCCTTCTCTGCGATCCCCGCGAGGGGACGGTCGTCGACCTCATCCTCGCCCCGAAGGGCGTCTCGCTCTCCGCCGGCGCGCGCCTCGACACCTTTGTCGACATCGGCAGTCGACCGAAGCTTCGCGCGCTCATGGACGAAATCCTGCGGGAGGGCTACGCGATCGGCTGGGAGCTCATCTTCCCCGTCCACGGCGCCCCCGCCCCCTTCTACTTCGCTGGCGCCCGGCACGGCGAGCATCTCCTGCTCATCGCCTCCATCGCCTACAAGGACCTCTCCGCCCTCGTCGACGACCTCACCCGCCTCAACAACGAGCAGACCAACAGGCTCCGCGACGCGCTCAAGGAGCTAAGCCACCGCCCACCGCCGACGCACGACCTCTACAACGAGATGAGCCGGCTCAACAGCGAGCTGGCCACCGCCCAGCGGGAGCTAGCCCGGAGAAATGCCCGCCTAGAGCAGCTCAACCGTGAGAAGAACGAGTTCCTCGGGATGGCCGCGCACGACCTCCGCAACCCGATGTCGGCGCTCATCGGCCTCTCGGAGCACCTCCTCCGCGACGCCACGCACTCGCTCGCGCCGCGCCATGTAGAGATGCTCGAGCACCTCCGAGACTCGAGCCAGCACATGTTCGCCCTCGTCGAGGATCTGCTCAGCATCGCGACCCTTGAAGAGGGGACCCTCCGCCTCGCGCTCGCGTCGACCGATCTGACACAGCTCATCGAGCGCTGTGTCCGTATCGCCCAGGAGATCGCCGCTCACAAGGGTGTGCAGATCGACTACGACCCCGAGGGCGACGCCCAGCCAGTCGTCGCCTCCCTCGATCCGCACAAGATCACCCAAGCGCTCGACAACCTCCTGAGCAATGCGGTGAAGTTCTCCCGCCCCGGCGGGACGATCGAGGTCCGCCTCCGCTGTGACGCCGCAAGGGCGACGATCGCCGTCGAGGACCACGGGGTCGGTATCGACGAGGACGACCTCCATGACCTCTTTGAGCCCTTTCACGCCGGCCGCCCGGGGACCCAGGGTGAGAAGACCACCGGCCTAGGCCTCGCGATCGTCCGCCGGATCGTCCGCGGTCACGGCGGCGAGGTCGAGGTCGAGAGCTCCCGTGACGTCGGAACGACCTTCACAGTCACCCTCCCCATCCGGACGCACGAGCCCGTCCAAACCTCTCCCGGGGCCTCCTCGGGGGCCCCAGAGACCCCGCCAGCCCCCGCCCCCTCTCCTGCACTCGACGTCCTGATCGCGGATGACGACCCGCTCAGCCGCCTCCTCCTCCAGGTGACGCTCGAGGAGTGCGGCCATAGGATCGTCACCGCCGAGGATGCGAGGGCTGCGATCGCGGCCCTCGCAACGGCGAACTTCGACCTCGTGATCGTCGACCTCATGATGCCCGGCGGCGGTGGCCTCGCGGTCAGCGATGCGCTCACCCACGACGGCGCGCGGCGGATCCCGATCATCGCTGTCACCGGTCACGACGGCGAGGAGATGGCCGCCCTCGCCGGCGCGGCGCACTTCGACGGAGCCCTGAGCAAGCCGCCGACCCGCCCTCAGCTCGAGGCCCTAATCGCCGGTGTGCTCCACCGCTGCGAGGACTGAGAGGCTGAGATGAACGTCCCCTGCGCTCTCGCACGGCAATCGTCGGTCCTCTCGGCGCCAACGAAACTCGCGGTACCGGAGGCTCCTCGCCGAAGAGCTCGCGGTCGACGATTCTCTCCCAGAGGCTCCGCCAGCACGCATGCCTCCACTCGCACTCTTGGTGAGCCATACTGGGCTTCGCTCCAGGCTCACTCGCTGACGAGCTTGTAGCCCACGCGATGGACCGTGATGATATACCGCCGCGAACCTGCGCCCTTGCGCAGGCGCTTGCGCAGCTTGGCGATATGGGTGTCGACCGTGCGGGTGTAGGGGACCCGGCTAAAACCCCAGACCTCCTTGAGGAGCTCCTCTCGGGTCACGACCTCTCCCGGCCGCTCGGCGAAGAAGCGCAAGAGCTGAAACTCGCGCGCGGGGAGCTCCAGGGCGATCCCGTCGCGGGTCACCGTCAGGCCTTCGCAGTCGAGCGTCAGATCGCCGATATGGAGCACCTTCACCCGCTCCTTCGACGGGGCCGCAGCGCTCCGCCCGACACGACGGAGCACCGCCTCGACTCGAGCGAAGAGCTCGCCAAAGCTGAAGGGCTTGGTGACGTAGTCGTCCGCCCCGAGCTTTAGCGCGAGAACCTTGTCGCTCTCCTGACCGCAGGCGCTGAGCATGATGATCGGCACCTGCGAAGCGCCAGCTCGGATCCGCCGACAGGCCTCGGTCCCTGAGATCCCCGGGAGCATGACGTCGAGGATGATGATCTCGGGACCCACGCGAGCGGCCTCCGCGACCGCCGTGAGACCGTCTGTCGCGGTCTCGACCGCGTAGCCTTCGACGACAAACCCGTCGCGGAGGGCGACGAGGAGGGAGGGATCGTCCTCGACGAGGAGCACCTTCACCTTCACCTCGGCCTCCTCTTCCGACGCATCCTCGAGCTCACTCGCTGCGGCAGGATGATCGCGAAGGTGCTCCCGCGCCCGAGCTCGCTGTCGACGCGGAGGCGCCCTCCGTGGGCCTCGACGATGAAGCGGGTGATCGCGAGGCCGAGCCCCGCACCTTTGACATCGTGGACAGAGCCTCGCTGGAGACGATGAAAGCGCTCAAAGATCCGCTCGCGCTCAGCGTCGGGCACGCCGACGCCCCGATCCTCGACCTCGATCACGATCTCCCCATCGCGACGGTACACGCGGATGTCGACCCGAGCGTCCGCGTCGGAGTACTTCAGCGCGTTGCTCACGAGGTTGGTGACCGCACGATCCAACGCCGCTCGGTCGACCGACATCAGCGGCAGCGGCTCCTCAGGGAGGGAGATGTGGACCCGTTCGCCCTTCCCCTCGCGACCTGCGAGGCGCTCTCCGAGCTGGGCGATGATCTCCTCGATCGACACCTCGTCCTCGAAGACGACGCCCGCGCCGGACTCGAAGCGCGCGAGGTCGAGCACGGTGTCGACGAGGCGGGTGAGCCTCCTACTCTCCTTGTAGACAAGCCCGCCGTACTCACGGACCTTGCCCGGATCCTTCGCCCGTCCGTCGCGGAGGAGCTCCGCGAAGAGCTGGATCGACGCGATCGGCGTCTTGAGCTCGTGGGAGACGTTGGCGACGAAGTCGCTCTTGAGCTCCGAGAGCTGGTGCTCGCGGGCGGCCGTGCGGAGCAGGAGCGCGACCCCGCCGAGGAACGCCCCCCCGAGGGCGAGGGCGAGGATGACGTTGAGGGTGAAGTTCGCCTTCGCGAGCTCGGCGGTGCTGGTGGTCTGGAGGCCGACGCCCACTGTGACATCGGGGTAGAGGAGGCTGAATTCCTCGGTGATCTCGTCGTTGTTCGAGCCCTTTTGGGGATCGCTCGCCCAGAGGAGCGCCCCCTCGGCGTCACGGATCGTCACGCCGATGACGTGCTCTCCGTCGACGACGACTCGCCTCGCCGCCAACCGCGGCAGCACCTCCTCACGGAGGCCGGCGAGATCGACCACCGCGGCGACCAGGCCGACCACCTCGGCTTCGCACGAGCCTTCGCCCCCATCGCACGTCCGCAGAGGAGCCTCTCCGTTGGTCTTCAGGGGGGTGATCGGGCGGGTGACGGGGCGGATGATGAGCCGCCGCTCGGCAGCGTTCTCGTCGACGACGACCCTTGTCCCCTCGACCTCGACAAACGCCTCGGTCGAGGCTTGCCAGACCTCAAACGCCTCCTCGACCGCCTCCCCTTCTTCTGCGGAGGTCGGGCTGGAGAGCGAGCCGTCGGCGGCGTCGATGAAGACACGGCGCTCACCGTCGCACCAGGTGACGATCGCGACCCTCGATACGCCGACGAGCTCCGCCTCGCGGAGGCGCTCACCCACAGCGGCGGTGTCCAGAGGACAGAGCACGCCCGCCGAGAGGTCGAGCGCGGTGTCGAAGCTCGCCACGTAGTGCTCCATCTCGGCGTCGAGGGAGCGGAGGTAGTCGCCGAGGATCGCCCTTCGGGCGAGCTCCTCGCTTTCACGCAGCTCGTCGAGCCAGACGAGCTGAGCGATGATCAGGAGCGTCAAGGGCAGGAGCGCGATCGAGCCCGCCCAGAGCATCCATCGGCGCCTCGACGGTGCTCCTCCGGGGCGGCGCCCCTCGGCCGAGTGTCTGCGATGAAGACTTCCCATCCGTCGCTCGACCCGAGGATACCAAGACCGCGATCGTCGACGATACGCGGGGCCGGCAACTTTCACATCTTGGTAACACCTCTGCGAGCGGCTACGAAGGACACTTGTGGCCGATGGACGATCGACCGCCCGCTCACCTGCTCAGCGCAGCCCTCTCCTTTACGCTGATGGAAGGCTGCGCCCTCGAGTCGGTGGCGACCGCGGAGAGGGTGCCCATGCCGGTGCGCGTCGGCCCGGTGGCTCCGAGCGGCCGCGGCGAGGAGCACCCCAACCAGGGGAGATCGTCCCAAGCTAGCGTCGACAATGGGTGCTCCGCGAGATCGCGCTCCAACGGCGGCGCCTCACCCACGTGCAGAGCTGGGCCTACACAGATGGCCTCGTCGACGCTGAGGTGTGGGCCCAGACCTTCGGCAAGACCGACAACCTTGTCCGTATTGAAGGGGTCTCGACGTCGCCGAGGAGGCGACCGGCGATCACCTCCGCCTCGCCGCTGCCTAGGCGGGCGAATACCGTCGATGTGCTCGGCGACGCGGGCCTCTCCACCGCTCCTCCCCACCGCTGTCCGCTCGAAGATACGAGCTACGATCGCGGATCGAGCGAGCTACCCCGGGTGGTGTCTCAGCTCTCGGCGGGAGAGAGCGGCGCACGTCGTCGCACCTCGGCCCAATCGTCGACCTTCGAGGGGCAGGGCGGGGCCTGTGCGACACCTATCGTCGGTCGTGATATATGGCCAGAGCGGAGAGTTCATGCCATGGTGGCTCGGCGCAAATACATGCTCCTCCGATGAACCGTTGATAGAGCGGCCTCGGCTCTCGCGACCGTCACGTGCCGCCAAAGCCTGTGCTCTGCCGAGGGGCTGCTCGCCCATACACACACACATCAATCCTGTGGGGTCGATCACCGGGCCCTCCTGTCGCTTGTGTCTAGCTTGGCGCGGCGCCTCGAATTTGCTAGCGTGACTCTTATGGGATGGGTTGCAACATTGCGGGTGGCGCTCGCCGGATCAGTCCTCGTCTGGGGCTCGGGCTGTTGGGTCGATTGCCAAGATGATGGAGTCCTAGAGAGCGCCTACGAGGACGGGCAGGCTCGCGCGGATAAGGTCAATGAGCGGGAGTATGAGCGCGGCCGTACGGAGGGTCTTGGCCTGAGCTTTGAGGAGGGCGAGGTCGAGGGCCGCGCCGAGGGCTACGCGACAGGCTATAGCGACGGCTACCACGGGCCCTACGGCTATTCTGCTGGTTTTTCCGTCGGCTACGGAGACGGGGACTACGACGGCTATGTCGATCCGATCGCCTGCCAGAAGGGCGCGGACGCGGGGTATGCCAACGGCGACTACGACGGCTTTCACAGCGGCTACGACGACGGCTACGCGGAGTCCTACGACGACGGCTACGATGACGGCTACAACGACGGCAGCTACAGCTGCGGGTTTCGATCTGCCGGGGAGGATTCGGAGGAGGAGCGGAGGAGGAGCGAAGAGGAGGTCGACCCCGAAGACATCGAGGTGTGTGATAATCGCGGCTATCGGCGGCGTCTGGACGGGGGCGCCTATCACAAGGGTCTCGACTCAGGAAAACAAGACAATCCTGACTATCAAGCGGGCTACAGCCTCGGGTATCCCGACGCCTACGACGAGGCTATCCTCGCAGGTGAGCTTGAGGGGTGGAACCACGGCTACTCGGAGGGCTACGCCGTCGGCTACATCGACGGCTACGACAGCGCCTACTGGAGCTGCTACGATGCGGCCTACGGCGATGGCTACGACGTGGGCTATGAGGCTGGCTTCGTCGAGGGAGGCGCGGCCGGCTACGACGACGGCTACGACGACGGCTTTCGCGGCGGCTTCTACGACTACTGTGCGTAGTAAGATGCCCAGGCCTGAGGAGCGCCTCGGCGGGGCCTGGCGGAGCGTGGCGAAGAGATTATGCGAATAAATATTTAGTATTAACATTTTGAGGGATGAGGGCCTGTCCAAGGTCTGCTTTGCAGACGGAAGTGCAATGTTTAATGCTCAAATCAAAAAAAGGCCTCGTGATGTCACCTAGTCGCATCTCACCGTTCCCCATCAACACTCTGTCCAATTGTATATTGTGTTTATGGGGAGGGTGTAACGGTGAAATGCCCATCGGCACCGGCACCGGCACCGGCACCGGCACCGGCACCGATAGCGAAACTGGAACCGGCGATGAGACGGATGGCGCCATCTCAGGGGAAAACGCGGTTGAGTGTGGCAACGGAGCCCTGGAAGAAGACGAGAGCTGCGATGATGGCAACACAGAGCGAGGGGATGGTTGCAGTGAAACTTGCCAAGTCGAAACAAGCTGTGGTGACGGCATTGTCAACGAGGGCGAAGCCTGTGACGACGGCAACACGAACAATGAGGGCGCCGCAATAACAATTGTGAGCTAGGTGCGCTTTGCGGTGGCGAAGGCAATGTACCTGTGACAGGGCCTTTTAAAGGCGGCATGAATTTTGGCAGAAAGACTCTTGTGAGCGGGGGTAGGCTCGATGCTGGCGGGAGTCATATGTGGAGCCAGGGTTTCGCGGGGAGGGACAACCAATTTGGTGAAGGAATTGCCGTGGATGGAGCTGGGGATGTGCTGGTGACGGGGACCTTTGCAGGCAGCATGAACCTGGGCGGAGAGGAG
>Ga0316189_10002178_pt1 | contig 19275 bp, 10 predicted proteins | sample LowCovwburrow_MG_FD_204930 | JGI IMG/M metagenome (GOLD analysis project Ga0316189, IMG submission 204930) | Coastal sediment microbial communities from Maine, United States - Lowes Cove worm burrow | ecosystem: Environmental > Aquatic > Marine > Coastal > Sediment | place: USA: Maine...
TGGTTTTATCATTTACCATTTATTTGATTCCTGGTTTATGGGGAGCGCCCTTAAAAATGATAAGTGGATTTCCACCACCAATGCAATATAGTGAATCACCGCATGGGGTTGGGTTTACGAAATTGGGTACAGGTGGAGTGGTTAAGCAAAAATTACCTGAAGGAGCTAAATATGGCCCACATGATATTGTCGCTTTTTTAGAATATGAAAAAGGAATGGCATATGCTAAATCAGTTGGGAAACCTGTATTGTTAGATTTTACCGGTCATGCTTGCGTAAATTGTAGAAAGATGGAAGAAAGAGTATGGTCAGATGCTAAGGTTTTGGAAGTTTTAAAAAACGACCTTGTATTAATTTCCTTATATGTTGACGATAAACGTAGTTTGCCAGAAAATGAAAAATATACTTCTGAAACTACAGGTAAACAAATAAAGTCCATTGGGCAAAAGTGGAGCGATTTTCAAATAAAAAATTACAAGGCAAATGCACAACCATATTATGTTTTGTTAGATCATAATGGTGATAATTTAAACGAATATTCGGCTTATGACCCAAATATTCCTAGCTATCTAGCTTGGTTAAAAGATGGAATTGGAAATTTTAAAAAATAAGATATAAATTAAAATATTAAATTTTTTAGCGAATAAAAGAATCACTTTGGTTAATTTTACCAAGGTGATTCTTTTTTCACTATACATTATATGAGTTTAACAGTTAAAGACAAAGATCAGAATTCTAATATAGACTTAGAAAGTTTAAATTTAGAGGCCTATTTTCAACAATTTAGAAATAACATTGTTGGTATTGGGCATACTTTTAAGTCGCCATATGGTATAAAGGAAATCATATATGCTGATTGGATAGCCAGTGGTCGCCTTTATAGACCAATTGAAGATAAATTACTTAATGATATAGGTCCCTATATAGCCAATACACATACTGAAACTTCTGTAACCGGCTCTTCCATGACAATGGCTTATCACGAAGCACGTGAGATCATTAAAAAGCATGTAAATGCAAATGCTGATGATGTGCTAATTACTACAGGTACTGGTATGACAGGTGCCATTAATAAGTTTCAGCGAATATTAGGCTTAAAAATTTCTGAGAATTTAAAAGATTATACTCAGGTTCCCAAAGAGCTTCGGCCAGTGGTTTTTATTTCACATATGGAGCATCATTCCAATCAGACTTCATGGCAAGAAACTATGGCAGATGTTCAAGTTATACCCTGTAATGAACAAGGACTTATTTGTTTCGAAAGCTTTAAAAAGCTGTTAAAAAAGTATAAAGAGCGTCCTATTAAAATTGCCTCGGTAACAGCTTGCTCGAATGTAACTGGAATCAAAACTGATTATTATAGAATAGCCGATTTAATTCATAAGAATAACGGCCTGTGCTTTGTTGATTTTGCCTGTTCTGCTCCTTATATGGAAATGAATATGCACCCTGAAAATGAAGATCAGTATTTAGATGCCATTATGTTTTCACCTCATAAGTTTTTAGGAGGTCCGGGTTCTTCAGGGGTACTTATTTTTAATAAGAAATTGTATAAAAATTTAGTACCTGATAATCCCGGAGGAGGAACCGTAACTTATACTAACCCCTGGGGAGATTATGATTATATAGATGACATAGAAACTCGAGAGGATGGAGGAACCCCGGGATTTTTACAAGCTATAAAAGTGGCGTTAGCCATACGTTTAAAGGAGGAAATGGGCGTGCAGAATATAATAAATAGAGAACATGAAATCAATCAACGTATTTTCAAAAGACTAGAGGCTATTAAAAATCTACATATTCTTGCTAAAGAGCACAAAGATAGACTCGGAATTTATTCCTTCTTTATTGAAGATGTTCATTATAATTTAGTTGTAAGATTATTAAATGACCGTTATGGAATACAAACAAGAGGAGGGTGTTCATGTGCAGGAACATATGGGCATTTTTTATTAAATCTAGATAGGTCTGCATCCAAAGCAATTGAGCAGAAAATTTTGGACGGTTGTTTAATTGATAGACCTGGATGGGTAAGAATGTCATTTCATCCAACCATGACGAATGAAGAGGTTGAATTTATTTGTGATGCCATTGAACAAGTATCAAAAAATATTGAAGAATGGAGTAAAGATTATATTTACAATCCACGAACAAATGAATTTGATTATAAAAAAGGAGATGAAACAATCATTTCCAAAGTTAAAACCTGGTTTGAAATTTAATTTTTTCTAATATTTCTCTTTCTTTTTTACTATAACGTTATCGTATATTTTTGCATCTATAAAACTTTATCTTTCAATAATATTTATCTTACTTTTCTAAGGAGATGCCTTAAAATCATTGGTTCAATTTTATTTTTTAAACTAATAAATAGTACATTTGAAACTAACAGAATAATAGTTTTAATTACTAAAAGCCGTAGAGTTACTTTTTATAATTCGAATTTGCGGCTAAAATTTTGTGCAAAAATTAAGACTAACTAATCTTTAAAAATTAATTAAATTATGGGAATGCTGTCTATTATTTCATTTGTGGGCTTTACTTTAATGGTAGCGCTAATATCATGGTTTGCTACTCGAAGTACCGACGAAGGATCTTCTGACGGCTATTTTTTAGGCGGCAGAAGCTTAACCGCTGGTGTTATTGCGGGCTCATTATTACTTACCAATTTATCTACAGAACAAATTGTGGGTTTGAATGGCTCATCTTATGAAAATGGACTTTCCGTTATGGCCTGGGAAACCTTGGCAGCGATTGCCATGGTTGTTACTGCAGTCTTTTTATTACCAAGGTATTTAAAAGGCGGTTTGACTACAGTACCACAATTTTTGGCAAGACGTTTTGATGTGACAACAAAAACTTTTACTTCGGTATTGTTTTTAACAGGATATGTTGTTGTATTACTACCTGTAATTTTATATTCTGGTTCATTGGCCATTAGCGGTATGTTTAACGTTCCCGAATTATTAAATGTTACTCATACACAATCTATTTGGCTATGTGTCTGGGGAATAGGCATTATTGGATCTATTTATGCGGTTTTTGGTGGACTAAAAGCTGTAGCCGTGTCAGATTCGATCAATGCAATTGGCTTATTAACAGGTGGAATTTTGATTCCTGTTTTTGGTTTAATGGCCATTGGAGACGGGAGTGTTCTGGATGGAATATCAACATTAACGTCGGAAAACCCTGAGATGTTTAAATCTATGGGAAGTAAAACAGCTCCTGTGCCATTTTATACCATCTTTACAGGAATGATGTTGGTACAACTTTTTTATTGGGGTACCAATCAACAAATTATTCAAAGGGCCTTAGGTGCAAAAAATTTAAAAGAAGGGCAAAAAGGTTTAATATTAGGGTCTTTTATTAAAATATTAGGACCACTTATCGTTGTCGTACCTGGGATAATTGCCTACAATCTTTTTGAAGGGAGTCTTGATAATCCTGACCAGGCTTATCCCATGTTAGTAGCTAAGGTACTACCACCTTCTTTAGTAGGCTTTTTTGCAGCAGTTTTATTTGGAGCTATCTTAAGTTCCTTTAATAGTGTTTTGAATAGTTCCGTTACTTTATTTGGTATAGATATTTATAAACAACATATCAATAATGAGGCCGATGAACGGACTGTAGTAAAATATGGAAAAATATTTGGAATTATTTTAGCAATTTCTGCCATGTTTATTGCTCCTTTAATAGCAAATGCCGGAAGCCTTTTCGATTATTTACAAGAGATAAATGGTATTTATAGTATTCCAATTTTAACCATTATAGTTGTTGGATATTTAACTAAAAAAGTACCGGCTATAGCTGCAAAAATTGGTATAGTTTCAGGATCTCTATTGTATATTTTAAGTCAATTTTTCATGCAACCTTATTTTGTGAATAAGGCCTTAGAAAAAGCAGCCACCTTGAATATTACAGGTGAAGATGCTCTTAAATTAATAGAGGCAGAGGCTTACCCTCACTATTTAGATGTGATGGCTATATTATTTTTGCTAAATGTTGGGATTATGTTATTAATTGGTAAATTCTATCCTAGAGAAGAAGCCTTTGAACAGCAATATACCAAACAAGTAGATATCACTCCTTGGAAATATGTAAAACAAGCAGGTTTGGCTATTTGTATTGTTGTTATAAGTATTTATATTTATTTTTCTTAGAAAATTTTATTATATATAATTTTTAAACTGAATCTTATATGCCGATAAGACATTTTCGTTAACAGTGAAATAGATGAGTTTGAATTATCTTCTTATGGAAGTGATCAATTAAAATATGATTATATTATGGGAATGCTGTCTATTATTTCATTCGTAGGATTTACCCTTCTGGTAGCTGGAATAGCATGGTATGCTACTAGAAAAACAAACGAAAAATCTGCTGATGGGTATTATTTGGGTGGTCGTAGTCTTGGTGCGGTTACAATTGCAGGTTCATTATTATTGACAAACCTTTCTGCCGAGCAGATTGTTGGACTTAACGGGCAAGCGTTTTCAGAAGGAATATTGGTAATGGCTTGGGAAACCTTAGCAGCAATAGCTATGATTGTTTGTGCTATCTATTTGTTGCCTAAATATATGAGTCAGGGTATCACTACTATTCCAGAATTTATTGAGAGTAGATTTGATCAACAAACCAAAGCACTTCTTTCTATTTTATTTTTAGTTGCATATGCTGTAGTATTACTCCCTACCATTTTGTATTCAGGTTCCTTAGCCTTTAGCACCATGTTTGATTTGCCAAATGTACTAGGCATATCAGAATGGGCTGTAATTTGGTTATCTGTCTGGACTATAGGAATTATAGGAGTTATTTATGCTATTTATGGTGGATTAAAAGCCGTTGCTGTATCCGATTTGATCAACGCCATTGGTTTGTTAGTAGGGGGGTTATTAATTCCGGTTTTTGGTTTGATGATGATTGGAGAAGGAGATTTCTTTGCAGGAATAAATATTTTATGGGATTCAAATCCAGAAAAATTTGATGCTGTTGGGAAAGTCGATTCTTCTATTCCTGTTGGGACCATTTTTACAGGTATGATGATTGCTCAAATTTATTATTGGGGTACAAACCAATCGATTTTACAACGTGTTTTTGCTGCGAAAAGCTTAAAAGAAGGGCAAAAAGGAATGATGCTGGCAGCTTTGATAAAATTCTTAATTCCTGTTATAGTTGTGCTACCTGGTATTATTGCCTGGCATATATTTGATGGTAATTTAGAAAATGCCGATCAAGCATATCCTGCATTGGTTCGAAAAGTATTGCCAACTGCCTTTGTTGGTTTCTTTGCTGCGGTGTTATTTGGGGCAGTATTAAGTTCCTTTAATAGTTTATTAAATAGTAGCGCCACCTTATTTGGTTTTGATTTATATAAATTGTATTTCAAAAAAGATGCAACAGAATTTCAAGCCGTAAAAGCGGGTAAAAAATTCGGATTATTAGTTGCTACGATCTCAATGATTATTGCTCCATTTATTTATTACGCTCCTAGCGGACTATTTTCTTACATACAACAGTCATTGGGAAGTTTGAGTGTGCCTATTTTTGCAGTAGTAATTGTTGGAATACTTACGAAAAAAGTACCCGCACTTGGAGCTAAAATTGTATTGACATTAGGAGTGGCAATGTATCTTGTAAGTTTACTTATTTTAAGTCCATATTTTGTCGATGGAGCCCTGGCTGAAGCCGCTGCGAATGGTATTACCGATGTAAAAGAGCTAGGTATTATTGAAGCCAAGGCCTACCCACATTTTTTACACGTGATGGGAATTTTATTCGTTATAAATGTTGCAATCATGTTAGTCATGGGTAAATACTATCCTAGAAAGGAAGCTTATAAACCTAAACTTACAGATGAAATAAACATTACACCTTGGAAATATGCTTTAGCCTCTGGTATTGTTATTACAATTCTAGTATTAAGTACGTACTTAATTTTTAGATAGTTTTTTAGAGAGATATGAGAAAAAAATATGTAATCGCATTCGATCAAGGTACAACAAGTACACGCGCTATTATTTTCGATATCGAGGGACAGATAAAAGCTATTTCACAAAAAGAATTAACTCAACATTATCCTCAATCCAGTTGGGTTGAACATGATGCGAATGAGATTTATAAAGACCAACAAGACGCTTTTGAGCAGGTATTAAAAGAAACAGGTATTGATCCAAAAGAAATTGCAGCAATTGGTATTACTAATCAAAGAGAAACTACTGTTGTTTGGGATAAAGATACAGGAGAACCTGTGCACAATGCTATTGTTTGGTTAGATAAACGTACTACGCCCATTTGCGATGATCTCAAAGAAAAGGGCCTGGAAGAATACGTAAGAGAAAATACTGGTTTAGTTATCGATTCTTATTTTTCAGGAACAAAACTGAAGTGGATTTTAGACAATGTTGAAGGTGCTCAAAAAAAAGCAGAAGATGGTAAATTATTGTTTGGTACAATTGATAGTTGGTTGATCTATAAATTTACTGAGGGTAAAAGTCATGTGACAGATCATACGAATGCATCGCGCACGATGATTTATAATATTAAAGACTTGAAGTGGGATGAGGAAATGCTAAAAGAAATGAACATTCCCGTTTCTATGCTGCCAAAAGTCCAGAGTTCTTCTTCCAATTTTGGCTCGATCAATTTTAAGGGACATTCAATTCCTATTTACGGAGTTGCCGGAGATCAACAAGCCTCATTATTTGGACAAGGAGGGTTTAAAACGGGAATGGCAAAAAACACATATGGTACAGGTTGTTTTTTATTGTTGAATACTGGTGAAAAACATGTTGTTTCAAAGAATGGATTGCTAACAACCTTAACGTGTAGTTTAGATGATGAGAAAGTAAAGTATGCATTAGAAGGCAGTATTTTTATTGGTGGTGCTTCCGTGAAGTGGTTACGTGATCAAATGCAATTGATAACTCATGCATCAGAAACCGAAGCAATTTGTAATGAACTTCCTCCTTTAAAAGATTTATACGTAGTGCCTGCTTTCGCAGGATTGGGAGCACCCTATTGGGATGCAAATGCCAAAGGTGCCATTTATGGATTAACCTTAGATATTACAAAAAAGCATATTGTAAAAGCAACGGTTGAAGCCTTAGCATATCAAACAAAAGACGTAATTGATGCGATGGTTGAAGATAGTAGTAAGCAAATAGTCACCTTAAAAGTAGATGGAGGTGCATGTGCGAATAATTATTTGATGCAATTTCAGTCAGACCTATTAAATGTTGATGTTGATAGACCGAAAATGTTAGAGGTAACTGCTCTAGGAGCCGCTTTATTGGCTGGTATCAAGGCGGGATTTTGGACAAAAGATGATATTGCAAAAGTCAGAGAAGTTGATCAGGTTTTCAGTCCAAAAATGGATCAGAAAACCAGAAAAGAAAAATATAAAGGCTGGTTAAAATCAATTGAAAGAACAAAGACTTCTCCGACTAAAAAGAAGGAACAGGCGCAACGATTTTCTATTTTAGATAGAGAGAACCAATTGAAGAAATTGGCTTTAACTACTTTTGATTTGGTCATTATTGGTGGTGGTGTTACTGGGGCAGGTATTGCTTTGGATGCTGCAGCTCGAGGCCTCAAAACATGTCTAGTAGAGAAAAATGATTTTGCTTCGGGTACAAGTAATAAGTCTACCAAATTGATTCATGGTGGATTGCGTTACTTAAAACAAATGGAAATTAGCTTGGTAAAAGAGTCTGGTACAGAGCGTGCAATTGTACATAAACTGGCACCGCATTTAGTTGTTCCAGAGAAGATGTTGTTACCGCTAATTGAAGGTGGAACTTATGGTAAAATGTTAACTTCCATCGGTTTAAAAGTATATGACATTCTTGCGAATGTTGAAGGTGATGATCGTAGAAAGATGCTTGATAAAGAAGAAACTCTTGCTAAAGAACCACTCCTGGATGAAACCACCTTATTAGGAGGAGGTTTTTATGCTGAATATCGAACGGATGATGCGCGTTTAACAATTGAACTCCTTAAAAAAGCTGCAGAATTCGGTGCAACGGTGATCAATTATTGTGAGATGGAAGAATTCGTATATAATAGTAAAGGTAAAATAAAAAGTATAAACTGCATTGATCATAATACAGGTGTAAAATTAAATATTACAGCGGGAAATTTTGTATCAGCTGCCGGGCCATGGGTGGATTTATTACGTAAGAAAGATGCTTCTATGAATAACAAGTATTTACATCTTACAAAGGGGGTGCATATTGTATTTCCTGCAGAAAAATTACCAATTAAGCAATCGGTATACTTCGATGTTGATGGCGGGCGTATGATTTTTGCAATTCCACGTGGTAGAGTAACCTATGTCGGTACTACCGACACAAATTATAACGGCAATTTAGAGCGTGTAGTGGCAACAAAAGCAGATGCCCAGTATTTGTTAGATGCAGTGAATAGAACATTTCCTACCATCAATTTAACTAGAGATGATATTGAATCTAACTGGGCGGGTTTACGTCCGTTAATTCATGAAGAAGATAAAGACCCGTCAGAATTGTCTCGTAAAGACGAAACATTTATTTCTGAAAGCGGACTCATTTCTATTGCAGGAGGCAAGCTTACGGGGTATAGAAAAATGGCACATCGTGCTATAGAAACAGTTTTAAAAACAATGAGCTCGAAGCATCGTTCTAAACTAAAAAAATCAAACACTGAAGAAATTTCATTGACGTCAAATGCAATGCATACGGTAGATGAAGTTAATGCTTATCAAGAAGATGTATTTTCTAGATTAAAAGAATTTGGTATTACTGGTTCATATACTGCTTGGTATTTAACATCAACCTATGGTAAGCAGGCTGATATTATTTTAAATAAAGTAGACTTTTTTACAAATAAAGATTCTCACGAAAGATTGATAAGGGCAGAATTGTGGTATTGTGTACATCACGAAATGGCTAATAACTTAGTTGATTTCTTCGTTAGACGTACAGGTAGGTTGTATTTTAATATTGCTAGTATTTCGAAGTATAGAACTGTGATTTCAGAAGATTTTGTCAATTACTTGGATTGGGATGCAACGAGAGTCACCAAAGAAAATGAAATACTGGATTTGCTTCTGGAAGACGCTACGCATTATTACGATGAGGAATTGTAAAATAATTTCAAGTAATACAATTTTATTAAAGAACTATATTAAATTAATAAGAAATCATATAATATAAAACTGATTAAAATACCTATTTTTATACAAGTAAAAATAGTTAAATAAATGAGTGATGTATTTAATATTAAAGTTAATAATTCTTTAGAGTTTAAGGTGTCAACTAAAGAAATATTAAAATTCGATGCTGTAAAAGATTCAGACAATAATTTCCATATCCTTCAAAACAATATACCGTTTAGAGCCGAAGTAACTTCTTCAAACTTTAATCAGAAGACCTATACAGTAAAAGTAAATAATAACACTTACACTGTTCATATTTTTGATGGCTTGGATACACTTATTCAGGAAATGGGTTTTTCTATTGGTTCTACAAAGCATATTAATTCAGTAAAAGCACCAATGCCGGGACTTATCCTTGATATCAATGTAAAAATTGGTCAGAAAATTAACGAAGATGATCCATTGTTGGTGTTAGAAGCGATGAAGATGGAAAATGTAATATGTTCACCTAGAAAAGGTATTATCAAATCGATTGCAGCAAATAAAGGAGATGCGGTAGAAAAGAACCAACTACTAATAGAATTTCAATAGTATGAAGAAAATTTTAATTGCAAATAGAGGTGAAATTGCCATAAGAGTAATGAAAACAGCTCAAAAAATGGGTATTAAAACTGTTGCAGTATATTCAAAGGCAGATCGTAATGCACCTCATGTAAAATTTGCAGACGAAGCGGTTTGTATTGGCGAGCCACCATCAAATCAATCTTATTTATTAGGCTCAAAAATTATTGAGGTTGCAAAAAATCTGAATGTTGATGCAATTCATCCAGGTTATGGTTTTTTGAGTGAAAATGCAGATTTTGCTGAAGAAGTAGAAAAAAATGACATTATTTTTATAGGTCCTAAATCAGAAGCAATAAAAATTATGGGAAGTAAGTTAGCGGCCAAAGAAGCTGTTAAAGGCTATCATATTCCAATGGTTCCGGGAATTGATGAAGCTATTAACGATGTAGAAAAAGCAAAGGTAATCGCTAAAGAAATAGGATTTCCGATATTGATCAAAGCCTCAGCAGGTGGTGGTGGTAAAGGAATGCGTATCGTTGAAAAGGAAGCAGATCTAGAATCTCAAATGAATCGAGCAATTAGCGAAGCAACCTCGGCATTTGGAGATGGCTCTGTTTTTATTGAAAAATATGTGAGCTCTCCAAGACATATAGAAATTCAAGTTATGGCCGATAGCCATGGCAATATTTTACATTTTTTTGAACGTGAATGCAGTATTCAACGCCGTCATCAAAAAGTAGTTGAAGAAGCCCCTTCCTCTGTTTTAACGCCCGAACTACGGATAGAAATGGGAGAAGCGGCGATAAAAGTAGCAAAATCTTGTAATTATTTAGGTGCAGGGACTGTAGAGTTTTTATTAGATGATAAAAACAACTTCTACTTTTTAGAAATGAATACCAGACTACAAGTAGAACATCCTGTTACCGAATGGATTTGTGGTGTTGATTTAGTAGAATTGCAAATTCGTGTAGCAAGAGGTGAGGCATTATCATTAAAACAAAGCGATTTAAAAATTAATGGTCACGCCTTAGAATTACGTGTATATGCAGAAGACCCTTTAAATGACTTTTTGCCAAGTGTTGGTCATTTAGATAAATATAAATTACCAATTGGGGTTAATATTCGTGTAGATAATGGTTTTGAAGAGGGTATGGATATTCCAATTTATTATGATCCTATGCTATCGAAACTAATAACTTATGGAAAAACAAGGGATGAAGCTATTCAATTAATGATAAAAGCAATTGAAAATTATGAAGTGGAAGGTGTACAAACAACCTTGCCTTTTGGAAAATTTGTATGTGAACATGAAGCCTTTCGTTCAGGTAAATTCAATACACACTTCGTAAAACAATACTATTCTCCCGAAGCTTTGAAGGTAAATATGGAGGAAGAAGCAAAAATTGCGGCCTTAGTCGCAGTCAAACAATATTTAGCAGATCAAAAATTAGTTCGATTACCAAACCAATAAGAATTATAAATCATGTTTTTTAAATCACTTTGATGTCACAAAGTATAAACTCGAAGACAAACATTACTTAGCATGTTTCAATATTAGTACTATGGACTCAAAACTAGAAAAATTAAACGATAGAATTGCTCAAGCTCATTTAGGAGGAGGACAAGATAGAATAGATAAGCAACACCAAAAGAAAAAACTAACGGCTCGTGAACGTGTAAATTATTTATTAGATGAAGGCTCATTTGAAGAAATAGGCATTTTAGTAACGCACCGTACCACAGATTTTGGAATGGAAAAGGAAATCTATTTTGGTGACGGCGTAATTACAGGTTATGGAACTGTAAATGGAAGATTGGTTTATTTGTTTGCTCAAGATTTTACAGTTTTTGGTGGTGCTTTATCAGAAACTCATGCTGAAAAAATATGTAAAATTATGGATTTAGCCGTAAAAGTAGGGGCCCCTTTAATAGGATTGAATGATTCAGGAGGTGCACGTATTCAGGAAGGAGTACGTTCTTTAGGAGGTTATGCTGATATTTTTTATAGAAATGTTCAGGTTAGTGGAGTGATTCCACAGATTTCTGCCATTATGGGGCCATGTGCAGGTGGTGCTGTGTATTCGCCTGCTATGACAGACTTCACAATGATGGTGGAAGAAACCAGTTATATGTTTGTTACAGGGCCAAACGTTGTAAAAACAGTTACCAATGAAGAGGTGACTTCAGAAGAATTAGGAGGTGCAAGTACACATTCAACTAAATCAGGAGTTGCTCATATAACATCAGCAAATGATGTAGCATGTTTAGAAGATATCAAAAAATTACTCAGTTACTTACCACAAAATAATAGAGAAACGACCAATAAATTAAGTTTTGAGTTGAAAGATGAAATAAGGGAAGTACTTTCTGATATTGTTCCTGATAGTGCCAATAAACCCTATGATATGCATAACGTAATAAGCGGAATTATTGATGAAGAATCTTTCTATGAAATACATAAGGATTATGCCGAAAATATTATCGTTGGATTCGCTCGCCTTGGTGGAAGAAGTATTGGTATTATTGCCAATCAACCCATGTTTCTGGCTGGTGTTTTAGATGTAGATAGTTCTAAAAAAGCAGCTCGATTTACACGTTTTTGTGATTGTTTTAATATTCCTTTATTAGTATTAGTAGATGTACCCGGTTTCTTACCCGGTACAGATCAAGAATGGAATGGTATTATCGTTCATGGAGCCAAATTATTATACGCACTAAGTGAGGCCACTGTGCCAAGGGTGACGGTTATTACAAGAAAAGCCTATGGCGGTGCTTACGATGTAATGAACTCTAAACATATTGGTGCCGATCTAAATTTTGCGTGGCCAGGTGCTGAAATTGCTGTAATGGGAGCTAAAGGCGCAAGTGAAATTATATTTAGAAAAGAAATTAAAGCTGCCGCTGATCCAGCAGAAAAACTTGCTGAAAAAGAAGCTGAATATGCTGATAAATTCGCAAATCCATATAGAGCGGCAAGACGTGGATTTATTGATGAGGTTATTTTGCCAAAAGATACACGTCGAAAACTTATTAAAGCTTTTTCGATGCTTGAAAGTAAAGTTATAGATAGGCCAAAACGTAAACATGGGAATATACCTTTATAAATAAAGTAGCATTCACCTTAAAGCCATTTCTTAAATCTTTAGGAGTATATGCCAACTAATGATTTATTTTTAGCTAAATGTTTTAAATAGATCATTTACTAATAATTCAATTTTGGCATTTTTATTCTCTTCCTCCAAAATTATTGGTGCAACAAGACGTTCCTTACAGTTTTTAATCGGGCATCGTTCACAGGTAACCCCAACATCAAAAATCTTTATTTTTGGGTCATTTAAAAAATTAATTTTGCCTTTTAATTGTTTGTTGATCAATAATCCAACACTAACACTTCGATATTGATTTTCCTTAAAAGGATCTTTAGTGGCCGATGAAAATATTAAATAAGACTTGTCATCTTCAGGATAATGAGAAATTTGAAAATCGAAAAGATGTTTTTCACTACTCTTAGCAATGTTTTGTAATATTTTTAGTGATATCCAGCGTCGGCAATATTTTTCATTTGTTTCATTGCCATGAGGAGAATGCTGGTGTGTTAAATGTAATTCTTTATTGAGATGAAACTGATCAACTCCCACTTTATGAGTAAAACGTAAAAAGAATAAATTTTGAATATTGAAATCCTTCGGTAATATATTTGTCAATCGATGGTAAAAAGAATCAGGAGATGCATTGTATGACCCGATAGTTTTTATGAATAATTCTTTATTTAGCGTTTTTTTAGCAAAAAGAACTTTTAGTTGATCTGTTATTGGTGCTCGGGGCAATATTAAAGCACCTGCAAAATAAGAAGCATAAAAATTATTCAAGACCTGATCAAAATTTTCAAATTTGATCCATGAAAAAGTGTACAAACGTTCGTCAATTGCCAAATAATTATAGGCTATTTCTTTTGCATAAATAAAGGTTCGTTGTGCTTCGTCAATATGGTTTGCTAATAGTAGGGTCTTTGTTTTGGGGATAAAAACAGAACGTAAGTTATAAAGCTCCTTTTGTTTTTCTAGATCTTTATTGTTTATAATATAGCCATATTCTTCAACTAGAATCTCTTCTAATTCATTTGAAGTAATAGGTTTAGATAAATCTATTTGATATGCTTCTGAAAAGGCGATGACATTTCGTTCTAATTCGTCGAAATAATTATTGTTTGCCTCTTGAAAAGAGCGTACAGAAGCTAAATAAAAACTTTCTTTACTAACGCTGTAGTGCTTGGCTATTTCAATAATCGTACTAATAAATGCGTTTACTTTAGCCGGGGCATTTGCAACGATATCTATTAAATTACTTTCTTGAATACCAAAAAGTTCTAAGGGTATCTCCTTTAAGATCTTCGATTGAAGTATTTCACCAATGGGTGCCAAATTTTTATCCAATTTTAAGGATACAAAATGGTCGTATGGTACATCTAATTTATCGGAAAGCAGAGCGATTTTATCCGTTTTAGGATATTTTTTTCCTTTTTCAATTTCGTTTAAATATGATTTTGATAAGCCTGAAAGTTTAGATAGTCCAAAAAGAGATAGCTTCTTATCTGTGCGTATTTGCTTGAGTTTCAGCCCAAAAATTAATTTTATGTATTCTTCTTCCATAATTCAAAAACAAAGATACGCAATTTTGCGGATACGATTATATTAACGGATATTATAAAAATAGCGAACGTTCGCTTGTTTTATTAAAAACTTTTTTCTATTATTGTCAAATCAAATTTATTAAGTCATGATTCAAGAAACAATTACGAGATCAAAAATTCAGTTCGCTAACGATGTAAAAGAACAGTATAGACAAATTCTAACTGATGATGCATTGACATTTTTAACTACCCTTCATGAAAAGTTTAATCCTTCCAGATTGCAACTCTTAGAAAGAAGAGTGCGGCAGCAAGGTCTGTTTGATAGTGGAAAGTTTCCAGAATTTCCGAGAGAAACTGAGAACATCCGAAAAGGTGATTGGGTCGCTGGTAGTATTCCTAATGATTTATTAGATAGAAGGGTTGAGATCACCGGACCCGTTGACAGAAAAATGGTAATCAATGCTCTTAATTCTGGTGCAAAAACATTTATGGCCGATTTTGAAGATAGTAATTCACCAACATGGAGTAACACTATTGAAGGTCAACACAATCTAATAGATGCCAATAAAAAAACAATTTCATTTTATGATATTAAACGCGAAAAGTCTTACACTTTAAATGATGAAACTGCTGTATTATTAGTTCGCCCAAGAGGATTACATCTAAATGAGCGCCATCTTATAATAAATGGTGAAGAAGTTTCAGGAAGTTTATTAGACTTCGGATTGTATGTATTTCACAATACAAAAACCTTGATGGCAAACAATACTGCACCATACTTTTATTTACCAAAGTTAGAACACTATTTAGAAGCACGTTGGTGGAACGAGGTTTTTGAATTCGCACAAGATTATTTAGAAGTGCCTCCTGGTACATTTAAAGCGACCGTTTTAATAGAAACAATTACTGCTAGTTTTCAATTAGATGAAATTATGTATTATTTAAAAGAGCATATAGTAGGCTTGAACTGCGGTCGTTGGGATTATATATTCTCTTATATCAAAAAATTTAGAAACCACCCGAATTTTGTTGTTCCAAATAGAGATCAAGTAACAATGGAAAGCCCTTTTATGGCAGCCTATTCAAACTTAGTAGTTGAACGTTGTCATAAACGAGGAATTCATGCTATTGGTGGAATGGCGGCACAAATTCCAATTAAAAATAATCCTGAAGCGAATGATGTTGCTCTTGAGAAAGTTCGTTTGGATAAAATACGAGAAGTTAAAAATGGACATGATGGTACCTGGGTTGCTCATCCTGATCTGGTAACTGTTGCTATGAAGGTATTTAATGAGTATATGCCAACTCCGAATCAAATTCATACAGAACGTGCTGTGCTGAATATTACGGAGGAAAATTTAGTTGAAGTTCCAACGGGCACCGTTACAGAAGCAGGTATTCGTAAAAACATGAATGTAGGTATTTTATATCTGGAATCATGGTTGAGAGGTAATGGGGCTGTAGCATTATACAATTTAATGGAAGATGCTGCTACTGCCGAAATCTCTAGAACACAACTTTGGCAATGGTTGAAAAATGAAGTTGTATTAGATAATGGTAAGCGATTTAACATCGAGCTTTATACAGAAATTTTTGAAGAAGAGGTTGAAAAGATCATTCATCATGTTGGTGAAAAGAATATGCACCACACAAAATTTAAGTTGGCCATTGAGCTTTTTGAAAAACTAATATTAACAGCAGATTTTGAAGAGTTTTTAACGATTTCTGCATATCAATATTTATAAAATTAAAATCAAAAAATCCCGCGAATGCGGTAACATTCTATTACGGGATTTAATTATTAATAAATTAATACCAATAATCAAATTTATGAAAAATTTAGGACAAACAAATTATAGCTCGGTTTTACAAACCGTAAAAAATCTTAAAACAAAGTATGGAAATACTTGGAATGCTATAAACTCTGAAAGCGCCGCAAGAATGGTGATTCAAAATCGTTTTAAAACAGGATTAGATATTGCTAAGTACACAGCAGCTATAATGAGAAAAGATATGGCTGAATATGACAATGATTCGTCTAACTACACGCAATCACTTGGTTGTTGGCATGGATTTGTGGCGCAACAAAAAATGATTGCCGTTAAAAAGCATCATGGTACTACAAACAAAAAATACTTATATCTTTCTGGATGGATGGTAGCGGCATTACGCTCTGAATTAGGACCTTTACCAGATCAATCTATGCATGAAAAAACTGCTGTACCAAAGTTGATTGAAGAAATATACACATTCTTAAAACAAGCAGATGCTGTAGAATTAAATGACCTTTTCCGCCGTTTAGATGCCGGAGAAGATGTGCAATCTAAAATTGACAACTTTGAAACACATGTAGTGCCAATTATAGCCGATATCGATGCAGGTTTTGGCAATGAAGAGGCCACTTATTTACTAGCTAAAAAGATGATTGAAGCTGGGGCTTGTGCACTTCAAATAGAAAATCAAGTATCTGATGCCAAGCAATGCGGCCATCAAGATGGAAAAGTAACAGTGCCTCATGAAGATTTTATTGCAAAATTAAATGCATTACGTTATGCATTTTTAGAATTAGGAGTAGAGGAAGGTATAATAGTTGCCCGAACAGATTCGGAAGGTGCAGGGTTAACTCAAAAACTTCCTGTGTCGCAAAAAGAAGGAGATTTAGCATCCAAGTATATGGATTTTGTTGAAGCCGAAGAAGTTGCTATGAAAGATGTTAAAGAAAATGATGTGTTATTTAAACGTAATGGCAAATTAGTACGCCCTGTACGCATGCCTAATGGTCTTTATAAGTTTAAAGAAGGCTCCAATATTGATCGTGTTGTACTCGACTGTGTTACTAGTCTACAAAACGGTGCGGATTTACTTTGGATTGAGACCCCAACACCAAATGTAGGTCAAATTGCGTTCATGGTAAACCGCGTTAAAGAGCAGGTACCTAATGCTAAATTGGTTTATAATAATTCTCCATCATTTAACTGGACAATTAACTTCCGTAAACAGGCATATGATGCCATGAAAGAAGAAGGAGAAGATTTATATGCTTATGATAGAGAAGACCTAATGGATGTTAGTTATGATGGTACAATATTAGCAAACCGTGCAGATGAAATGATTAGAACATTTCAAGTAGATGCTGCTAGGCATGCAGGAGTATTCCATCATTTAATTACCTTACCAACATACCATACAACAGCATTGCATATGAACGATCTTGTTGAAGGTTATTTTGGTGACAAAGCTATGCTAGCTTATGTAGATTCTGTTCAACGTCAAGAAATACGTAAAGGCGTATCTTGTGTAAAACATCAACGTATGGCCGGTTCAGACTTAGGAGACGATCATAAAACCTTCTTTGCTGGAGACAAAGCCATAAAAGCTGGAGGTGAGAAGAATACAAGTAATCAATTTGAAATTAAAGAAAATGTTTCAAAGCGAGAACTTGTTCTAGATAAATAATTGTTATACAATGTATATTTATTCAAATATGTAACTAAATCCTAATGTAATGATATCTGATGCTAAACCTGTACTTCTATCATAATGACTATATTTTAATTCAGCACTTTTTAAATTGAGTTTCCAAATATGAAATTTGGTAAAAATATCAGTGTATTTAATACCAAAGCCATATTGATTTGCATCAAAATCAGATAGATCAAAATCAGAGGTATAAAATTCTTGAGTTGATAGATTATCTTCATAAGGCGCAAAATAGTCTGCTGCTGTTTGTGTATAATACCTATATGAAGGGTATAATGTAAATTTATCTGAAATTTTTATAGGTAGTTCAATTTCAGCGGTGTGCGATGTAATTCCCCAATTATCAGTATAGAATCGATAATATGTTCTTGCCACGAATGTTTCATTAATATAATAATTAAAACGCATCCCTATTGGAATTTTAAAGCGACTATCCGGTAAACGTTCAATATCATCTGCTAATTGAAAAACATCTCGATTACTCTGGGATGTGTAATTAGGAATACTTTGAGGATTACCAATATAATAATTATTTCTATCGCCAAAATATACTCGTTGTAATGGGCTTGATAACCAACCGTCTTGTTGTATCAAGTCAGCGAAAAAAGAAATTTGTGCATCTTTAGTTAAAATCTGTGAAAAACTTAGTGAAAAGACGAACGTGTTTCTTGATTTATTATCTACTAGTATTGTACTTGAAGGATTCCAAACGTTTGGACCATCTTTATCTATTACATTCCCGTTTTGGTCTAAGATGTCAAGATTGCCTAAAAAACCAATATTTAAATTTTGATTATCTCTAAAAGCATCTAATTCAACCGGTGTTCTCGGGTTCCAGGTGTCAAAGAAAGCATTTCCTTTAATTCCAAATTCGGTATTTTTTTCGTTAAATAACCAAGTGTAACTTCCACCAATACCGGCAGAGGTATAATCATATTCTGCGGCAAAATTCAAATTGGCACTCCATATATTATTCCTGTCATCTGAAGAATGGCTATAACTAAAATTTCCATGTATCCAAGTATCTTTTCTTGAATCGCCAGTTGACTCTACCCACGGACTTCCTGTAACACCAATAGAGTTATCATTGTCAAACGGATTTAAATTACTGGATGAAGCTGAAGTGTATGCAGAAATTTCAGCATTAATTGTCAACACGTCATCATCGTTTAAAGGAATGGAGACAACAATATCAGTTGCAAAATCAGTTAATTCTTCCGTTCCTATTCCACCCGTTACCGCTGCATTGTCACCATCTTGAGAATAATAGCTCGTTAAAAAATCAACTTCTATTTTTTCTAAAACGCGTTTTTTGTAAGTTTTCGAAGAGTCTTGGGATTTCTCTTGAGAAAAAGCAAAAGCAATGGAGAATAAGCATATGAGAAAAAGTATGTTTTTCATTCGTTCTGTTTTTATAAAAGAGATGTTCCTATTATATTTATTAATTACAACCACAACCTCCACCGGT
>Ga0316189_10002179_pt1 | contig 19274 bp, 16 predicted proteins | sample LowCovwburrow_MG_FD_204930 | JGI IMG/M metagenome (GOLD analysis project Ga0316189, IMG submission 204930) | Coastal sediment microbial communities from Maine, United States - Lowes Cove worm burrow | ecosystem: Environmental > Aquatic > Marine > Coastal > Sediment | place: USA: Maine...
CGCGATATCACTGGCGCGGGCAGCTTCTTGATGAAGGCGGGCCACGTCCTCAGGGGATGCGGGGCGCGTCCAGTAGCTGATGTGCAGCGTACCGCGAGTGATCGTACGCAGGCTCAGCGGCGACCCGGGGTTCGCGGCGCGCACGGGGGTTCCATCGAGTGGTTCGATCGCCCGATGACCACTGCGCGGCGCGCAGCATCGCGCGCGTCCGGCGGGTGCCTTCGTCGTCTCCCGCCTGCAGCTCCTGGTCCAGTTGAGCACGGCCGTCGGCGATAGCGTTGAGTTCGCGCGGCCCAAGACCCGCGAACGCGATCATCAACACGCCGCGATCTGCGAGTTCGGCGAACGTCGGGAGCAGTGCGCGAACGTATGCAATGCCGACTTCCGCATCTTTGGAGGCTGCCAGCGAATGCGAGATGACGAGGCGGCGGTCGCCCGGTCCGTGCACGACGATTCGAACGTCGGTGCGAGCGTCGATGGCGTCAATGAGCTCATCGTCAACCCCGTCGTCGATCGCGATGGCTGCGCCCCCCGTCGTCGATGTGCAGCGCCTCCGCGCCGCCCGCGACAAGGACCTTGGTCGGCGAGGTATCGCCCAACACGTGCTTGTGAAACTGTCTGTTCACTTGCTCGCCAAGTCGGTGACGGATGACAAAGGGAAGCAGACGCTGCTGGACGCACGCGAACGCGAAGATGAGACCGACCGCGTTTACGCCCCGAGCCCGCTGACGCCTGGGCTTGACCTCGCATCACGACCCCGTCCAATACGGAGCGCGGCGACGTCCGCAATGCAGGCCGGGGCGTTCTGCCCCGCGCCCGGCGTGTCCTGCCCCGCGCCTCGGGGCGTTCTGCCCCGCCGTGCCGGAGGTTCCGCGGAAACGAGGAATGCGCGGAGGGTGACCGGCCCTACAGGCCGGGCAGGGGGGCAGGTGTCGCGCCTGCCTTTGCGGTAGGGGTGGCTCCACCCTTGGTATCAACCACGACCGCAGCGGACGCGTCGCCGTCGGCTTTGGCCTCGCCCTTGGCATCCCCCTTGGCTTTGGCCTTCGCGGCGGGTTTCTCTTTGGGGGTGTCCTTGCTGCCCGAGTCGCATGCGGTGGCAAGGCCGAGCAGGGCAGCGACGATGATGATCGAGCGGTTCACCGGTCGACCCTATCGTTCACCACGGTTGTGCGCGACTGACCCCAGCACGACTCTATCAACGCGAACCCCGGTTCTGCGTTTGGACGCACCAGACTTGAACTGGGTTCGGCCAAGCCGTCCCATTCCGAGGGGAAGATGATCCAGCGCACAGCCCTGTCGTTCGGGCGCCCCGTATCGTCGACAGGTCGTGGTTGTCGCGCTGTGGCTGAGTCTCGCCGTCGGGCCCGCATCTGCTCCTTCGCAGATGCCTCCCCGCAAGATATTGCGGCCCACGTTTGTCGAGCCGTCGGCTGCCCGCAGCGCCCCGCGACGAGCGGCGCGTGACGAGCAGGCTCGCGCCCTAGGGCTGCGGCGGGCTGGGCTGGGCTACGTCTACGACGGCTCGCAGGGCGAGCGTTTCAAGGCGCAGATTCTCCGCGACGGAACGGTGGAGTTTGACGTCGAGCCTCAGGTTCAGCTCACGGTGGACGGCGTATGTCTGCTCGCGGTCTGCAAGCAAACCAAGGCGGGTCACAAGGAGGTCAAGCGTCGGAAGCGAACCACTGGTCTGATGAGAGCGCTCGGGGTTGCGCTGGCGGAGGGGGCGATTATGTCGGCGGGCAGCGGGCCACGCTGGTACGGCCAACCCACAAGCGGCCCAATCGAGGGGGCACAGGTGACCGGCCCACGCTCGGTCAACACAGCTGCCGTTCAGGGACGCTACGGTTTTTTACCCACCCCTCTGACCGCGATGAGCCAGTTCATGGATCGGACGTTTGCGCTGCGCGTCGAGCTGGCGCAAGAGTCCGCGCGCGAAGATCTCGAGCGCGCGCGCAAGCAGTTGCCGCAGACCCTCGGCGCGCTGTGGGCCGACGCGTCGCTGTCTGTCGGAGATCGCAAGGCCCGCGTGCTCAGTCTATGGGACGAGTTCGATCCGGGAGCGGATCACATCGACCTGGCTGTGGCGCAGTCGATTCGGGGGCCGCTCTCGGTCGCGCGAAGCCAGGGCGCCGTCGAGGGGCGCCAGAAGATCGTGGATTCCGTGCGGCTCCACCTCCCCGAGGGGAGCGCGGCGGCGTTCACCGATACTGAGCTCGACCTGTTCAATGGGCGCTCCGAGGCGGGTTTGGCGTTTCGTCCGTACGATGCAGATCCGCGTATTGCGGTTGACCGGCCGGCAGGTCCCTCAGACGGCGACTGAAGCTGGCGGACCTCTTGCGGAGGTCTCTCTTGAGAGACCTTGGCAGCTCCTTCGGCTCCGCTCTTGCTCGACATTGAACACACCGGCCCGTCTCGGATCTCTACGGAATTGACGGAACCGAGCACGAAGATTCCGAGAAAAGATTGGCTCCCGAGGTCGAGCTAGACGACGAAGTTCGCTCCTGGTAGTGCGACATGCTTCGCGCGGGTCCGCTATGCTGTTGGTGTGAGGGGGCTGACCCAACCGGTCGTGTACTGGATAGCCGCGACCATTGTGACGGGCTGTTCCTCGGAACCGGTGCAGGATTCCTCGCAGCCTGAGACCGACGGCGAGGCGGGGACGGCGGCGGAGACGGGGACGGACGGTTTCGCCGATAGTGGCAGCGGCAGCGGCAACGTCCCCGACGGCGACGGGGTCGTCACCGACTGCAGTCCTGCGCTCGCCGAACTCGAGGAACTCCCCCTGCTGCTGTCTGAGACCGGCTTGTATGCGGAGCCGGCGACCAAGACGGTCAACGCGTTCGCTCGGGAGTTTGCGCCGCAGTTTCCGTTGTGGACCGACGGCGCGGCGAAGCGACGTTGGATCTACCTGCCGGGCTGCGAGACGATCGATACCGCTGACATGGATTTTTGGTCCTTCCCCGTCGGCACCCGCGCGTGGAAGGAGTTCGTCGTGGCTTCACCCACGGGCGATCTGCTGCTCGAGACGCGCATCATCATCCGGACGGGACCCGGCGAGGACGACTTCTTGTTCGGGTCCTACCGCTGGAACGATGCTGAGGTCGACGCCGCGCTGCTCATCGATGGCGAGAGCGATGTCCGGGGCACCAACCATGACATCCCCGATGAGCAGCAATGTCTGGAGTGTCATGGGGGCGGCGGCGATGGCTGGGGTGGAGGCGGCGGCGGAGGTTGGGGAGACCGCGACGGAGGCGGGACCCCGTCGAGGTTTCTCGGATTCGGGGCGATCCAGCTGTCGCACGATGGTCCGGGCCTCCAACTGCAAGACTTGATCGATGAGCAACGGCTGACCGCCTCCCCGTCTGGTCACTTCTCCGTACCTGATGGCATGAGCGGTACCGCTGCAAGGGTCCTGGGTAACTTCCACGGAAACTGCGGTCACTGCCACAACACCAGCCCGGACGGCCTCTCGGACGTCGACATGGACCTTTTCCTAAGCGTCGAGGCGACGACAGTCGAGGCGAGCGGCGCGTATCAGACGACGGTCAACGTTCGCAGTGAAGACTGGCAGGGCGGCGACCGCATCGCGCCTGGGGATCCGCAGGGCAGTGAGGTGTTTGTGCGCGACGCAGACCGGGGAACGGGATTCTCGTCGGATCAGATGCCTCCTCTGGGGACCGAAGTCGCCGACGACGCCGCGCTCGCTGATCTCGAAGCTTGGATCTGTGCGCTCGGCCCCTGCTGAACCGCGCGCGTCGGCCGCATTCCGCTCACCGCATGAGCCCAGAATCATGCTTGGGATCACCGCTACGCGGCGTTTTTTCGCCCTTTTGCTCTCGCCGCTGGACGGACCAGTGGGATGAAGGGCGTCGGTTCGGGGGCTGCGCAGATTTCTCGATGGAATTCGCGTGACAAGGTTTGTTCATGCCATATACAAACAGTACCCATGGCGCACGGAATCATTTTCGAGGGGTACCGGGGCGTCGCCACCGCGATTCGGCTCATCGTGAACAGCTGGCTCCTCGAGCGGCGTGAGCGCACAAGCAGAGCGGCCGAACCCACGCCTCCCCTCGACGCGCCTCGGATCGGTCGTTCGATCCGGTAGCCAGCAGCGCGTCCATCCGTCTGCAACGGAAGGAGAGCGTCGGGGCCTCGCTCCCGGAGGCGGCTGACTCGACTGAGCGCCAACGGCGTCACGCCGGTCAACAACCGATATGTCCCAAGAACTCGCCAAGCGCATTGAGCCGGTGGATCTGGAACGACGGGACGACGGGTTCCGGTCGGTCCAACAACTCAGCGCCAACCCCCACGAAGAGATGACCGTGACGATGCAACGCTACTTCGATTGGCTGCAGTCGACTTTCCGCGGTGTTGTTGCTGTGACCAGAGACTCCGCCGCGGACTCAATCGTCTTGTTCTTCGCTGGCGCGCCCGCGATTCGACTCCAACATCGCCGGTCGTCCGTGGGGCGAGTGGAGTACGCGGTCATGGGCGGGCTGCTCGCGCGCCGAAATGGAGAGTTCAGCTTCGTTCGTAAACAAGACGGCACCACGCTGGCGATCCTGGATGGCTTTCGCCCACGACTGCCCGAGTGGCTGTACGCCCGCACGCAAGGTCGGATCCACGCGCTCATCATGAGGCGGTTCTCTCGGGCTTTGGAGAGCGCGCAATGAGCACACGAGTTCTGCTAACCGGAGCGACCGGGTTCGTTGGCTCGCGGTTGTATCCGGCGCTCATCTCGGCGGGTTTTGACGTCCGCTGCAGTTCCCGAGACCCAACCGCAGCACGAGCACGTCTACCCGATCGCGAGTGGGTTCGGCTGGACGTTGAAGACGCTCGGACGATGCCCGACGCGTTGGCCGACGTCGACGTGGTGGTCTACCTCGTGCACTCCATCGCAACGCACACGGACTACGCACAGATCGAACACGAATCGGCGGTGGCGCTGAGGGCCGCCGCCGCCGCCGCCGGATGCCGACACGTGGTTTACCTCGGTGGCGTAGAGCCCGAGGGACCGCCGTCTCACCACCTACGCAGTCGCCTGAACACAGGAGAGACCCTGAGGGGCGGAGATGTGCCAACCACGGAGCTTCGCGCGGGAATGATCGTTGGCCACGGCAGTGAGAGCTGGCAAATCTGTCGGGACTTGGCGCGCCTTCCAGCCATGGTCTTGCCGCAGTGGCTCAAGACGCGCTCACAACCCGTCGCGATCGATGATGTGGTCGCGGCCGTTGCGTTCGCGGTCGGTCAACCGACCGACACGTCGCGGATCTGTGACCTGCCCGGGCCCGAGGTGATGTCAGCCCGAGAGATTCTCGAGCGCATCGCAGGCGCGAAGGGGTGCCACCCCCTGATGGTTGAGGTGCCCTTTTTGACGCCACGACTGAGCAGCTATTGGCTTCGGTTCACCACGCGCGCCGACTACGGGATTGCACGCGAACTCATTGCAGGCCTCACCAGCGACCTTATCGCGCGACACCCGGTCTTGTGGGAACAGATGGAGCAGTTTGAACTCACCCCCTTCGAGCAGGCGATGGCCCGAGCCGAGAGAGAGGCCCTGACGTGAACTGGGCCATGTATCATCCCGCCGTGGAACGGCGACTCTGGGTTTGGCTCGTGGTGGGCATTGGCTGCGGGCCGCAAGTGGCGCTGTCCGACGGCACCACCGACGAGGGGGACAGCTCTGGGACCGCGGCGGCCGCAACAGGCGACGAAGGTGTCGAGCCGACCACAAGTCCTCCCGCGCCCGGCACGGAGTCCGGCCCAGCCGACGAATCTTCGGGTAACGAATCCGACAACGATGGTCCCGTCCCGACTGAAGAGTGCTGGCAGGTTGAGGAGCTGTTCGAGGCCCCAGAGACCGCAGGCACGGTCATCAGTGACCAAGACGGAGACGGCACCGATGAGCTGTGGCTGTCGTTCACAGACAACGGCGGCCCCGGCCCCGGAGACACCACGCTGTTCCGCATCGATCTTGATGGAACGCCTGGTTTGGAGCTGCCGATCCCCGGGTTCCTGATCTCTTTCGGCGACATCGATGGCGACGCACTACAGGATCTGGTGCTCATCGACTTCTCGGGAGGGTTTCCTCCGGTGTTCAGCTACGCCCACGCAACGGGGCCCGGCGCGTTCGACTTTCCAGCGATCCCGATGGAGCTCGAACTACAAGAAGGGCTGTCGGGCTTTTTCGACGCAGAGGGCGACGGCCTCGCCGATGTATTCGCCCTGCAGGACGACGGCTCCGTCGACCTGCGACTCGGCAACGGGATGGGTGCCTTCACCGTGGCCAGCAACACATTCGTCGGCGAGTTCGAGAGCATCTTCGTCACGTCCGTTCCGGGTGCGCCCGACTATGCGCTGCTCGGATCGACCCGCGGGTTTGGTGGGGGCGGCCCTCCGGCTCGCGGCTGCGAGGGCAGCGAGTACCAGGTGCTACAGGCGACGGGTGGCCCACTGCAGAACGTCGCGGCCAGCATGCCCGCCGGTCCCACCGGCCTCGGACCCCTGTTGTCCACGCGCGGCTACGATGACGGAACACTCGTCGCGTTCACGGGCTACTGCGACGGCGATAACAGCTTCTCTCAGCTCCGACTGCTGTCCTGGGACTCTAGCCAGATGATGATCTCCGACACGACGTTGCTGCGCGACATGCAATGGGCAACGTCGGGCGACTTCGATGGCGACGGGCTCCTCGACATCATCTTCGCCCTGCCTGGTGAAGAGCAGATGGCGTGGTCGGCGGGCATCGACCCCGTAACCTTCGCGCCGCCGCTTCCCATCGCTATCGACGTCCCCGACATCCGCAACAACAACGTGCGGGCACTCGACCAAGATGGGGACGGGCGCGACGAGTTGCTGCGCGGTCACGTGGTCGCCGAGGGGAACCCGGCACAGCTGGCGTACGACCGGGTGTCGTTTGGGCCCTGCCCCTAGCAGAGCGCAGTTTGTCGCCATCGGACACTACAATTGGCAGCTTCTGCCAATGCCGCATTCGCGGTCCGGCCCCAACCTATCGGGGTGAAGTCTTCAACCGAACACGTGGGACGCGGCCTTTGGACGGCCGCCCTTATTGCCGCCGTCGCTTGCGGCGGCACGGATGCGAGCACCCCCAAGGCGGAGTGCGAAGACCCGCCGGCCGTTGACGCGGCCGAGGCGCTGGAGCTGTACCTCGAAGGGTGGAGTGAAGCGGCTCCCACCGAGCGCGCCTGCATGTTCCAGCGGAGTTTGGCGCCCGATGTTGTGCTGATCGCAACCGCCACGCCTATCCCGGGCCGCTCAGCGGTCGTGCAGGAACTCGACGAACGGACAACCCAGCTGTTCGGCGACTCCGCGATGCGTGATCTCGCGGGATCGGTCGAGTCTCGCCATCACGAGGCACGCTTGCCCTGGACGGTGGCAGACGCATCCGGAGCGGTAGTCGAGCGCGGCGAAGATTGGCTCGAGTTCAACGACGACGGCCTCCTGTCGCGAGTTCACATTCTTGCTGGAACGGGCGCCGATGCACCGCTGAGCGACGCGCTCCTCGCCTGGCAACGGGCCTGGAACGCCCGCGATGAAGCAGACCGTGCGGATGCACTGAGCGACGCCGCGACCGAGAACGTGGGCTTCACCGACATCGTGACCGAAGTCCACGGGCGCGAGGCGCTGGGGATCGAGATCGGGCGCCAACAGAACGCAATCAACGCGACGTTGCGCCTGGACGAACGGGTCGAGGTTTTCGCGGGTGGGGGGGATCAACCCATATTGCTCCGACTGTCCGCCCAGCTCCGCATGCCGCAGGGCGGTGCGATCCACGTTGTCGACTACGTCCGTCTTAGGGATGGGCGCATTGAGCAACTGTCGGGATTCCCCAGCCCTGCCCCCTGATGGGTGCGCCCGTCGATGGAGGTGGCCGCGCGCGGCGGGCATCCCCGTATTGGCGTCATTGCTACGCCTTGCGTGCAAAAGACTTGAGCCGGTCGAACATCGTCTGCGCCGCCGTCGCGTCGTAGTCGGAGAAGTCGCCGTCGGCGAATAGATGCGCACCGCCGTCGTAGCGAAAGACCTCGAGTGCGCCTGCGGGCGCCGCAGCCCGGAGCGAGTCCACCGCCGAAGCCTCCACCCAAGGATCCTCGATGCTGGCGTGGAACTGCGCTCGGAGTCCCTCGGGCCACTCCGGATTGCCCAACGCAACCATCGGCAACGCGGCGTGCATCATCACCAGCCCCCGTGCGCCCGGTCGCATCAGGGCCAGTGCCTGGGCCGACGCGGCCCCGAGCGAGAACCCCGCGTAGATCACGTCGGTGGGCAGGTGTTCCACGGCCGCGCTCGCACGACGGGAAAGCTCCGGAACGCCCACGGCGTCGCGTTTGGCGACCCCGCGATCGAGGTCATCGAACACCTCGCCGTCGTACAGATCGGGGGTGTGGACCGTGAACCCTTCGGCCTCGAGCTCCGCCTTCCAAGCATGGACTTGAGGCCGGAGACCTAGCCCGGAGTGAAACAAGACGATGTGGGTGGGCGAGGTTGGTACGTTGACCATGCCTCAGCGTACAGAACGGTGGTGACACCGTTATGTCACCGTTTATGATGTCGGCGGCATGAACCGCACCGACCGTCTGTACGCCATCGGCAACGCACTGCGAACCGCGGGCAACCGTGGCCGTACCGCCGCGTGGCTCGCTGAGCGCTTCGAGGTATCCACGCGCACGATCAAGCGCGACATGGCGGCGTTGCTCCAAGCGGGCTTGGCAGTCTCGTCTCAAGACGGCCGCGGCGGTGGGTATCAGCTCATGCACAGCGCTGCGCTACCTCCGATGACGTTTAGTGCCGCCCAAGCGACTGCAATCGCGATCGCGCTGGCCGCCGAGCCTCAGCTCCCGTTCGCGGCGGATGGCGCCGCCGCGCTGCAGAAGGTCCTCGCGGCGATGAGTGCTGCACAGCGACGTCAGGCCGCCGACGTAGGGCGCCGCGTTTGGATGCGGAGGCCAGCCGCGACCCGACGCCCGGGCAGTGCTCGCGTGCTGGACGAGGCGCTGCGATCGGGCGTTGTCGCCGTCATCGACTACGAGAACGGACAGGGGGACCGCTCTGCGAAGCGTGCGATCGAGCCCCTCGCATTTGTGCGAACACTCCACCACTGGCACGTGCTCGCGTGGTGCCACAAGCGGGACGCCGGTCGGTGGTTTCGACTCGACCGTGTCCGCCGCGCTCGCCTCACGACCCAGCCCTGCACGCCTCGGGACCTCGTCGAAGTTTTTGGCGAGCCGCCCGACGATGCGCAGCCGGTCGTGCTCCCTGTGTAGCGACTTCGCTCGGGTGCAGCGATGCCCTACGGCCAGGACAGCTGCTCGATGGTTGCGTCGCCCACGTCGATGGACTTCTCTATCTCGTTGGCACGGGGGTCGACCCGCGTTAGCGACCCGTCGGCGTGATGCCGAATCAGGGTGCCGCCCGCCGTGAACCGGGCATCCGGCAGTTCTTCGGAGTACCCCAACTCGTGTACGCGCTGGGCCCCCGGGAGCCACAAGACGTGCACACCACCTGCGCCCCCTGGTGCATTCGGCGTCTCCACTTGCTGGATCAACACGACGGGTGCGGTGGGATCGAGATGGGTGGCCTTGAGCTGAAAACTGTAGTCCGGAGACGGCGAGAATGTGCCCAGCGCAGTCCCATCGGGCGCGAGCTGGCGCAGGCCGTCAGTGCTCTCGACGATGGCATAGGCACCTGGAAGATAGGCGTGCACGTTGCCATCGCCGATTTCCTGCGGCCCAAGATCGACAACCTCGCGGTCGCGGACCTGCCCCGCGCGCCCGCCCTCGAAGAAGTACCTCCGCTGCCACTGCGCCGCGACGCTCGGCTGGCCGTCGATCTCCAGAGGCTGGCCCTCCAGATCGGCCCACACGATTGCGGTACTGCTTCTCAGTAGAATGCTTGAAGCGAAGGGAGACACCAGGCCGCCGGAATGCACATCGACCGGCAGCGGCGCGTCCGTCCCCAGGGCGAAGTCGTAGCGTTGCAAGCTGTACTCGCTCAGCTGTTCGCCGACCAACCACGCCACCCACCGCTCATCATCCGACAAGAAGAGTGCTGTTGAGCCAGAGTCAGACTGGGGCGGAAGCTCAAACACGACCGTTCCGCTTTGGTCGACAAAGGAGACTGTCCAGTCCTCATGATGAAGCGCCACCATGTGGCCACGGTCCGACAGCTCTATCTTCCGCACGGGCGCCAACCCCTCACTCAGCAGTGTCAGAGTCTCACCGTCGATCCCGTACACGCGTGACGCATCGTCTTGTCCGAGCAGGAGTGCGCCCCGCGACCGCGCCGCGTTCCAGCGGAGCTGTCGGGCCCGACCTACGCTCGGGATCACCGGCCCGTAGGTTTCCACCGACCCGCCGTCGTCGATTGCCATCAACTGTAGGCCTTGGCCTGTCACTGCTGCCACCAGCAAGGACGGCCCCGGGACGTCGGGCTCGTCAGCTGCCTCCCAGACCGGGTCGCCGCTTCCATGCTCGTCCGAAGCGCCAAGCGGCCCGCATGCTGACATCGCAAGGCCAAGTGCTCCGCTCGCAACGCAACCAAGCCACGCCATTGGCCCCTTATCGTCCACAACCACCGCGCAATCGATCCCAGCCATCGCCCCCACACCAACCTGGCATCCGCCGCCGCCACCACTCCAACAGCTAGCGGCGCTGTGCCTAGCCTACCATTCCCCCGCCGAGGCGCACGCGGATTTTGCCCGGCAGGGCCGCAACTGTGCGACCGCAGTCGAACGTCTCGCTAGCTGGTCGGGCATGCCTACCAAGAACGGGCCCGACGTGATTCTGCCGTAGGCGCTCGATGCAAAAGGTGCACAGGGCTATCGTGCGCCGCGATGGCTTCGTTCAACACGCTCGCTCTTTCCCCTGAGCTGCTCGCCGTGGTCGCGGAGCTTGGCTACACGTCGCTCACGCCGATCCAGGCGCAGAGCATTCCGTTGCTGCTGGCGGGCAAGGATGTGATCGGGCAGTCCAAGACAGGCAGCGGAAAGACAGCGGCGTTCGCCCTGCCGATCCTTGCGCGGCTGGATGTCTCGCGGCGCGAGATCCAAGCGATGGTCCTGTGCCCGACGCGCGAGCTGTGTGCACAGGTCGCGCGGGAGTTTCGCAAGCTGGGGCGCAAACACCCTGGGCTGCAAGTGCTCACGCTGTCGGGCGGAGAACCCGGGCGGCCCCAGACGGTCGCGTTGGAGCGCGGGGTTCACATCGTTGTCGGGACACCAGGGCGGGTTCTCGATCATCTCAAGCGCGGGAGACTGCAGCTGGGCGCGGTGGCCACGGCCGTGCTGGACGAGGCCGACCGGATGCTGGACATGGGGTTTGAGGAGGACATGCAGCGGATCCTCGGCGAGCTTCCCACCGCACGTCAGACGGCGCTGTTCTCGGCCACGTTTCCGCAGTCGATAGCGGCGATGTGCCGACAGCATCAGCGTGACGCGACGCGAGTCAAGATCGAGGACGAGAAGGACGACGCCGAGATCCGCCAGCTTGCGCTGGTGACCGAGCCCGACCGCAAGCTCGACGCCCTGTACTGGGTTCTGGCAAACCACCCGCACGAGTCCGCGCTCGTGTTTTGCAACCTCAAGGTCACCGTGGCGCAGCTGCACGGCACGCTGACCGCGGAGGGCATCAGCACCGAGGCGCTGCACGGTGACCTCGAGCAGTTTCATCGCGACCGGGTCATGGCGATGTTTCGCAACCGCAGCGTTCGCGTGCTCGTGGCGACCGATGTCGCGGCGCGCGGCATCGATGTCGCGGATCTCGATCTGGTGATCAACTACGATCTGCCGCAGCCCCCCGAGGTCTACGTCCATCGGATCGGCCGCACCGGTCGTGCGGGCAAGCTGGGGCTTTCGATCTCGCTATGCACCCCGAAGGAGAAGCGCGGCCTCAATGCGATCGAGCACCTGACCGGCACGCAGATCGAGCGAGTCAAGCCCGGGGCGGACGCGGCGACCGAGGTGGGCCAGGCCGCCCTGCGTCAGAGCCTCGCGCGGGCGCCCAAGATGGACACGATCCAGCTGTCGGCAGGGCGCAAGCACAAGGTGCGCCCAGGAGACATCCTCGGAGCGCTCACGGGCGAGGCGGGCGGCCTGCAGGGCAGCGACGTGGGCAAGATTGAGACCCACGACCGCTGGACGTACATCGCCGTGGCGCGCGCTGCGAGCCGTCATGCAATGCAGAGCCTGAACGCGGGCCGCATCAAGGGCAAGCGGTTCCGGGCGGTCTTGGTGGCGCCAGCGACAGCGCCGAGCCCCGGGCCCGCGACACCGAAGAAACGATAGAACCACTCGCCCGTCGGGCCGTCGCTGCGCGGCGAGTGAAGGGCGAAGATGAGTAGCGCGAAGCTGGCGGAAAGGCGGGCGGTTGTCGGGCTCAGACGCACTGCGCACTGAGGGTGCAGCAAGGGAAGCCGCCATCGCAGGGGTCGATGCAGGTACAGGTGAAGGCGGTGTCCGTGTCGTCGCAACAGTGATCGTCGGGGTACTGACCGTCACAGTCTTCGTCGGGCGGCGTGTCGCAGGCGGGGAGGGACGCGCAATCGCAGACAGGAGCGGAGGTGTCAGCGGCAGTGTCGGCAGCGGTGGTATCGGTGGCGGTCCCTCCGATGGGTAGGCAGCACTCGGAGCTACAGGCGCCCGCGTCTTCGGGAGGTTGAGGGCACGTCCCGGTCGCCGATGGGGCGGTGCCCTCACCGCAGGAGCCGACGCAATCGCAGGTACCACCGAGGGCCTCGCACGAGACGGCTCCGCCGGTCGTGGGGTTGGAGCCGGTCGCGCTAGCTGTGGCGCTCGCGGTAGCCGTGGCGCTGGCGGTGGCTGCAGTGGTTGCGGAGGCGGAGCTCGCCGTGGAGGAGCTCGTGGAGTCGTCTCCACCGCAGGCAACCGTCAGCAGGAGGAGCGTCAGGGGAAGGCTCACGCGCATGCGATGACCATAGCGTGGTCCGGCGGGCTCAACCTGCCTCGTTGAGCCGTTTTTTGAGATTCGGCTTAGTCAACGAAGTCGCGGCAGGCGTCCGTGGGGCCATACTCAAGGCTCGGGTCGCAAACGAGCGTGCTATCGCAGACGCCGTCGATCTCGACCTCCATCCGGAGCGTGTTGTTCTCCGTGGATCGTTCGGCGAACTGATGGGTCGGGTCGACTTCAACCTCCAACCAGTAGGTGCCGTTCGGGATCCCGTCCAAGTCGAGCATCTGGCCCGAGAGCGAGGCCACGTACGTGTCAGCCTTGCCCGGGCGCATGCCCTGGTGCGTCGAAAAGCACACAGACCCGTTCGTGAAGTCTAGCGGCCACGTGTCGTCCGACCCCGGAGGCCCGTCGGGGAACGCCCACGCCTCGTAGAAGTCGCTCGACTCCATCACACAGAAGCTAATCTTCTCACCAGCCCCAAGCACACAGTCGGGGGATCGCGACTTCCAGTAGTCACAGGCCGCCGACGGCGTCGCCAGGCGCATGTGCACGTAGTCCTGAAAGTGGATATGCGAGTGCTCCGGATGGGGCTCGAACGCACCCGGGATATCGACGACCCGCGGCAGTGCATTTCTACGGTGGATCCGCTGCTGCGCGGTGAAAAAGCCCTCGTCGAGCTCGAGCGGCCCCGATCCCACGTTGGCGACCGTCACCGAGGCGCGTAGCACCTTCTTGACGACCGGGTCACCGAGCACCTCGACACATTGCGTGTACGGACCGTTGTAGGACTCGTCGACGTCGTAGTAGCCGGTCAATCCGCGCGGGTCTGGGATCAAGTCTGGGAGTAGATCGTACACGGCGTTGCTTTGCAGCGGGTGCAGTGCGAAGTCCTGACGCTCGCACGCCTCCCACCCCAGGATCTCGCCCGTCAGTCCGAGGTACGGGCATGTGTCATCGGCTCGGTGATCGACGTAGAACAGCTGCGAGAGGTAACCATCGCCCCCCACCAACGCACGATGCGTCCCCTCGCCCAGAAAAGGGCTGGTGATCTCTCCGTAGACAAAGTTGCTGTAGATACCGGGTGCGACCCAGCTCGAGTCGCCTGCGTGTGCGGTCATCGACTGGGTAAGCATGGCACCACCCCACCCGATGGATTCCACCTCGGGGAACTTGCTGTAGACCACCCCGATATTGTTGATGCCCTGCTCGGTGACGATGTCGGTGACAACGCCTCCCGTGCAGCCCGTCATCGGGGTGAGCGCAGCCAGGACCAACGAGATTCGCGTAGCTTGCATGTGGTGGGCCCAACGGCTCGGCAGGGTAAATGCCTCACCCTCGGAGTCTCAGTGCCACATCGGTCCTGCACGACGCCCCCAAAGCGTCGGGGCGCAAGACGCCCACGACCGACTTGGTAGCGCTCGGATTCAAGCAGCGTACGAGAGCCGCCTACCAACGCACGCTCGGCTTGGGTCGGACGAGCCCGCACGAGCGGCTCACATCCGCCGCGCCTCATCCACGCTTTTTGAGAGACACGCCGCCGCGTGGCGACTATCGTGGGGTCGCTTGTGACGCGCGTCGATAACACTACGGTTGCTGAAAGCGACGACGCCGAGCGCATCAGGGCCAAGCTGTTGGCGGGCGACAAGCCCACGCCGGACACGATTGGCCGGTATCGCGTCCTGGACGAGATCGGCGCGGGGGGCATGGGTGTCGTGTTCTCCGCATTCGACGAGGAGCTTGACCGCAAGATCGCGATCAAGGTCGTGCACAGCGAACAGGCCAGTGAGAGCGCGAGGGTACGCATGCGCCGCGAAGCCCAGGCACTCGGGCGGCTCGCGCACCCCAACGTCGTCACCGTGCACGAGATCGGCGAGGAGAACGACCAGATCTTCATTGCGATGGAGTTCGTGCGAGGGCAGACGCTACGCGCGTGGTGCGACGGCGATTCGCACGACTGGCGCGAAGTCCTTGCCGTGTACCTGCAGGCCGCCCGCGGGCTGGCTGCGGCGCACGACGCTGGGATCCTGCATCGTGACTTCAAGCCCGACAACGCGCTCCTGGGTGAGGACGGTCGGGTCCGCGTCTTGGACTTTGGCCTCGCACGAGGGGTCTCGGAGGCCCCCGAGCCCGCCACGATGCGCGCAGAGACGACCGTCCCCCCGGTCGATGACAACGAGCTGAACACTCCGCTGACGAGAACCGGTTCCGTGCTGGGGACGCCGACGTACATGGCGGCCGAGCAGCACCTCGGCGAGCCGACCGACGCGCGCACCGACCAGTTCTCCTTCTGCGTATCGCTGTGGGAGGCGCTGTTCGGGGAGCGTCCGTTCGCGGGCACGACGCGCATGGCGATCGGCGCCAACGTGACAGCCGGCGAGCGCGAGCCGGCCCCGCGAGACAGCAACGTACCCGCGGCGATCCGCATCGCGCTCGAGCGCGGGCTTGCCGTCAATCCCGACGATCGCCACGCCGACATGGCGGCGCTCGTCGCCACCTTCGAGCGCGTGCTTTCTCCCCGCCGCGCTCGATGGTGGATTCCCGCCACGGTGCTGCCTGTCGCGGGCCTGATCGCTTTTGTGGCGACGCGTCCATCGAGCACACCGCGGGAGCACTGCCCTTCCGCGGCCGAGCGATTCGAGGACGTTTGGTCCGACACGCAGCGCGCTGCGCTTGCAGAGAAGTTCGCGGGCGTCCCCGAGCATCCCTACGTTGCGGCAACGTGGCGTTCGTTTGAGCGCTCCATGGATGCCGTCGCGGGTGAGTGGGCGGGCGCCTATCAAAGCGCTTGTGCGGCGACGCTGTCCTCCGACCAAGACGAACGACGCCTGGCCACCCTGCGCCTGAGCTGCCTCGACGTGGGGCTTGAACGCCTTGATGCGCTTGTCGATTCGATCGCCGAGCTCCCGGCCGAAGAAGCGGCGCGTAGCTACCACGGGACGGTCGGTATGCGCGCGTTGCTGACGTGCACGAGCGACGAGATCGTTCGAAGTACACCCGGCACGCCGACCGATCCCGACGTTGCGGCGCAGGTGGCCTCGCTACGGCGGCAGATCATTGTTGCGTCAAGCCGCCTCGAGAGTCAGCCCAAGGTCGCCGTCGAGCGCGCCCACGATGCCGCAGCGCAAGCGCGGGAGATCGGCGACCGGCCGCTGCTCGCGGAGGCGCTGTCGGTGCTGGCCACGGCAAAGGTCCGGGTGCAGGACCCGGCGGCGAAGGAGGCGACGCTCGAGGCCCTGCGCGCGGCGGAGACTGCCGGCCATGACATCGTCATGTTCGAAAAGCTGCTCCATCTGGCGCGAATGGACGACCGCCCGTTCGAGCGCCTCGACCGCGCGAGCGCGATCCTTGAGCGGCTTGGGTCGCCGGCCCGGCTGCAGGTCGTTCTCATGCAGGTGCGCGTGATCGCGATGTCCGGGCACGGCAAGCAAGCGGAGGCTGCCGAGGTGGCGGCCGACCTGGTCGCGCGGTTCGGCGACGACCCACAGCTACCGGCAACGGTGCGGTCGGCGGTCTACGCGGTTCTCGGCACCACGCTGCAGCAGGACCCGGCCGCAAGCTTGAAGGCGGCGCGCCGTGCCGTACAGCACATCGAGTCCGAGTTCGGGCAGGGGCACCCGCTGGCAAACTCCGCGATGGATGCCGCGGCCTTCTCGCTGTACATGCTCGGCCGGTTCGACGAATCGGTCGCAGCGTACGACGCACTCATTTCCGTGCTTGCCGACGCCCATCCGGAAGGACACCCCCGCGCGGGCTGGGCCCTCGTACAGCGTGGGCACGGCTTCGCAGCAGCGGGGCGGCTATCGGAGGCAAAGGCGAGCTGGCAGCGCGCGCGCGCGCTCCTGACGGAGCTACTCGGCGAGTCCCACCACGACACCATTCAGGGCGGGACCCTGCCATTGTTCAACGTGGCCGTGTTCGACGGCGACCTGGCCGCGGCGCGAAGCCTGGCCCCGACGCTGCGCAGCGCGAACCTCCGCTCGGTCCACCACGGCGTACTCCTGGCATGCCTGGATGCGGCCGACGGCAGCCCAGAACGCGCCCGGGCAACGGTCAGCGACGGCCTCGAGCGCGCCGCCGCGGGTCAAGACCGACAGATGACTCTCGTGTACGCGGCGTACGTCGAAGCGGTGCTCGGCGAGTTCTCGGCGGCCCGCGCGTATACCGACAAGCTCACAGCGGTGGGGATGGAACAGACCCAGTCTCGCGCGCTCAAGGGTTGGATCCTGGTGGAGCTTGGGGAGTACGCAGCCGCCTTGCCGCTGCTCGAGGATGCGCTGGACAAGATGTCCCCCGCGGTGCTCCCAGATGTCGCGCCGTTCTCCGCGCTTGCGCGCTACTCGCTTGCGGTCGCCTTGCATGAGACCGGGGGCGACAACGCTCGCGCCGTCCGACTGGCAACGCTCGCCGTCGAGGATGCCAAAGTGGCCGAGCCACTGGGCACGCAGGTCGGCGACAAGGCCGAGCGCTGGCTGGCTGACCACGGCACCTAACCCCTCCGCCGACGCAGCCCATGGAGCGGCGTCGCGCTCGGTCCTTGTCAGGCCGATGTCCGCCGAACACTGTCGCCAGTAGCCGGAGCCGCCGGATGTCCCAGGGCGCCGTGAGCCATCGTGGTGGTGTACGATCTCCGGGCAGAAGCGCCCGCTCGCGACGCGCCGATGCTCCCCTGAGCCGCGGCGTACGACACTGCCAGCGTCGCCGCTCAGTCGCCGTGAAACGCCAGCGATGAGAACAACCGTGTTCTCGCTCCGCCCGGATCGCACCCAGCACGAGAGGCAACGAAAGAATGCGACAACCTCCACAGAAGTTGAATCGATCCAAGCGGCGAATCATCGCCGCGCTCCGAGTGTCGACGGTGGGGGTTGTGCTGCTCCTGTTCGGAATGCTCTCGTCGCCGTCCGACGCGAGGCTCGGCGCTCCGCAATCGGGGCAGCTCAGCTTTGGCGACAGCGTCAGCTTCAAGAGCAGCCACGGCAAGCTGCTGTGGGCATCGGACAAAGGGGCCCTAAACGCAAGAGCGAACGCGGTGGGGTTTTGGGAGCGCTACTCGTTGCGAGATGCTTCAGGCCGCGCCACCTACGGTGCACTCAACTACGGCGCGACGGTCTCGCTGTTTACCGCCCACAACAAGTACGTGGTCGCACAGGAGAAGCACGACACCAAAGCCGACCGCGGCAAGGTCGGTGCGTGGGAGCGCTGGACCATTCTCAACGCGAGCAACACCGCCGATCGCGGCCGCGTAAAGTGCGGTCACAGCATCGCGCTGCGCTCCGCCCATGGGCGCTACCTCGTGGCGGAGAGCAATGGCGACGTCGCAGCGGACCGCACTTCTGTGGGCGCGTGGGAGAAGTGGACGATCGGCTGTGGCGTGCCCCTGGGGCAGAGAGTCTCACTCAAGACTCACCACGGACGCTTTGTGAAGGCAACGCCATCGGGGGAGCTACTCGGCGACGCCTCCCAAGCGCTGACCTGGGAAGCGTTCGAAATCATGGACGACTCTGGAAGAGCGTCCGGCTGGAACGTGAAGTACGGCGCAAAGATCTCCCTACGAACGCACCACGGGAAGTTCGTCGTCGCCGACGAGAACCACAAGACAAAAGCGGATCGGACAAAGGTCGGCGCCTGGGAGCAGCTGACAATCGTCAACCCCGCCAACCACTCCGACCGCGGGGCACTCGCGTGCGGCAGTAAGGTTGCGCTTCGCTCCACCCACGGCCGCTACGTCGTCGCAGAAAGCGATCACAAGATGAGAGCCAACCGCACCGCGATTGGCCCGTTCGAGATATTCACGCTGCAATGCCGCGACGGCGCGGGGGCGGTGAGTAGCGGTGGGGGCGGCGGCGGTAATGACTGGGGGCGATCGCGTTTTTCCAAAGCCACATTCCACGCCAAGTGGCCCTGCGGCTCCGGAAAGTTCCTCGACCCGCGCAACGGCGGCGAATGCTGGTCTTGCCCATCCGGGTACGACCGCACCATCCACGCGGTAACGTCGGGTAGCGCTTGCGCCAAGCACACCAGCGGCCAAGACCACCATGCATCAAAGAAGAACCGAGGCACTGGCTTTTGGGGCACCGACTGCCCTAGCGGCCAGTTCTTCGATATCTACGACGGCGGATGGTGCTGGTCCTGCAACGGTCGCAACCGAACCGCGGCCCACATCACCCACGGCAATGCGTGTCACCAGCCTGCGAAGACGGAGCATCGCAAGGCGTCGGGCGGCTCCAAGGCAGGGTGCGCTGGGAACCAGTTCCATGACCCCAGAAACGGTGGGGAGTGTTGGTCGTGCCCCAATGGCAGCGTACGGACAACAAGCGCCGTGACCGATGGCAAGGCTTGCTCGTATCC
>Ga0316189_10002180_pt1 | contig 19266 bp, 42 predicted proteins | sample LowCovwburrow_MG_FD_204930 | JGI IMG/M metagenome (GOLD analysis project Ga0316189, IMG submission 204930) | Coastal sediment microbial communities from Maine, United States - Lowes Cove worm burrow | ecosystem: Environmental > Aquatic > Marine > Coastal > Sediment | place: USA: Maine...
AACAGGAGGTACGTCATGTACTCGCTCTGTAATGGAGCAAAAATAGGATAGCCCTGGCAAGGCTTGAAAAAGACAATGAGGGCGATTTTGAGCCAAGAATCGTGTATCTCAGCGTTTTTCCTTGACATACGCTGGATTAGGGCGTATAATGTAGTACAATAAGTGACGCGGGGTAGAGCAGTCAGGCAGCTCGTCAGGTTCATAACCTGGAGGTCGGAGGTTCGAATCCTCCTCCCGCTACCAATATAACCTAGAGCCTATCAATGCTAGGTGCTGTATAAGAGGCTATGAAAGAGTAGACAAATGGACTGGGGCCGTCGAATCCCTACGATCCTAACAAAACTACAGCCACAGACGGGTGGAAGCGGTGAGCGACAAGCATATCGCCCTCTTACGGGACCGGGGAGCAATCTTCGGTCCTTTTTCGTACCCATTTTTAAGCACCGGGTATACACCCACAAAACTGTAGAAGTGTAGCTTTTCCCCTTACTATACCCAATCCTGTAAATTGTAGAAGTGTCAGGATTTCCCTTACTATGGGATTGCTTAAAATTGTAGCAGGGTGGAGAATCCCCTTACTGTAACCCAGAGGGAGGGGTGAGCCGCACATGCGGGACGACGAGGATCGCTCGCCGCCCCTGACGTATGACAGGTGGCCACCCGCCTCCGTGTGCGATCCCCCGTAGGGGCGACTTCTCCGCTCTAGGCGGCTACTCGGATCGGGCGAAGTCACTACTCCCGATGCGGCGTTCAGACTAGGGAAAAAGTCCACGTTATTTTCCAAGGGAAGCTATCCCTCTCTGAACTGTCTCTAGTATACTCTCGATTGCTCGAAAGTCAAGCTAAAAATTGTGAATGATCGTCTCTCCGATCTGTCACGCCTTTTTCCATCCACCATTAGCGTCGGTGATCACAAAGAGCATACCCTCTAGTTTCGGCCTGTCCACTAGAATCTTTAGTTTCTAGCTTCTTACCCTGTTATACCTTTTTCTGTTTCAAGCCTTGATTGGGCAATCCATTCTTATAGTAGTTCACAGATCGACTATTTTTCGGAACAATCTCGGATTTAGTTTGACTGTCTCAATCGTTAGGTTATACTGTGGGCATGAAAGACCAAATTACCATCGGACTATGCCTTGCGGGACTTGTGGCATGGACTATTCTTATTGTCTATGTCGCCCTCGCCGCCGAGGAAATTTGGAAAATGATTTGACTTCCGACGCTTTCGAGCTATCCTCTAAGCGTTCAACGACTCGCCCCCAAGGGGCACAACACAAATACTACTATGAGTAACAAAACTGAAACTAAGCGTTCCGTTGGCCGTCCCGCGTCTTTCCCCGATCAAGAAACGGTGGCGTTCCTGTCGAACATCCCCGTTGCGACTCGGGATCAACTCCGCGAAGTCGCCGCGAAACGCAGCGAGCCGATCAACGTCACCCTCGACCGATTCATTCAGCAGGGTTTCAAGAACGCGACTCGAAGCCGCAAGAAGAACGCCTAAGGGCGATCCTGACCTGGGGCCGTTCCTGCTAATCGGGAGCGGCCTCAAGTTTTTCAGGAAAGCGGTTGACTTATCCCGATTGTCGGCTATACTGTAGTCGATTGAGGCACTCGGCCTCACTAACACGAAAGAGACAAACATGACTGCTACTAAAGATCCGATCAAGGGCTATTTCAATCCTCGCCACGAAGGCGATACCTTCAAGGGCCTCGGTCTTGCGATGGGAATGGACGGCGAACTTGCCGATGCCGTTTACACCGACTTGCACGAATTCCTGAAATCCGCTGGCCGCAACTACTTTATCAAGAAAGTGCCCGCTGGCGTTCTTGACCCGACTGGGGCCGTGAGTGAATCCGGGGATATCGTTCCGGGTTGGATTGAGGCGGACAATCAGTTTCACCTTGTCCGCTCCAGCGATCACCGGATCGTGAGTCCGCACACTGTTACGGGCCAGTACGCTCCGCTTTCCCTCATGGAACTGGCGGAAGAAATCGCCCCTTGGGTACAAGCCGGATGGGCTTCGCCGGATGCGGTCTTCTCCGCTCGTAACGGCTCCCTGGAGGTCCTGGTCCTTCGCCTGGACGCACAAGGGGAAATCACCGATGATGACTTCTATGTTCATTACATCGTGATTCAGAACCCGCACGGGGCTGGTGGTAAGGCCAAAGGAAAGATCATCTCTTTCCGGATCGTCTGTGCTAACACCTTCGCTGCTGCTGTCTCTTCTGCTTCCGACTTCACTATTTCGCACCGGGTTGCGAGGGGTGACGCGGACGCACAAGCCGCGATCATGAAAACGCGAGCCGTCGAAGCTGTCGCCGCTTGGGATAAGGTTCAGGAACATATTTCCGAACTTTCCAAGCGAATCAACGTCTGGGCCGATGCGAATATCACGTTCGCTGACGCGGAACACCTGACCGATCAACTGCTTGGAATCAAGAAGCTGGACGACGCTAGCACTCGCAAGAAGAACACGCGAGAGGGGATTCTGGCAGCCTTTGCTATGCCCGAATTCGGAACGTACGGACGCACGGCCTACGACTGGATCAACGGGGTGACGTTCACTAACTCCAGCCCGAATTCCATGATGGTGCAAAAATCCAAGGTCGAAAGCATCGACCGAACGGTTCGCAACATCGACCCGAACGGGACGGGATTCAAGCTGGAGCAACAAGCCGAGAAAATCCTTACGGGCTTCCTCGCCTAGAAAGAATCCGGAAGCCGCTTGACTCGGGCGGCTTCCGGGGTACTCTATACTCGATGGGAAGACATACCATCGGGAACCGTCGAGGATCGGTTCGGGGGGCTCCCCCCGACGTTTATGTTCCCTTCTGTTCCTTTGATAACGACGAAGACTCTATAGCCGATGCGATCCGACCTGTTATCAGGTTTTTCGGGTTTCTTTTTCAAGGTGCGGTCTTCTTTCTGCTTGTCCTTTTTCTGTTGGTAGTCTGGTATGCTCTAGGTGAACCCGACTAACATCCAGGGGGTCGCGAAAGCGGCTCCCTATTCTTTTGCTTTTTCGCTTGCTTCTCCCGATTGTGAGGGTATACTGTTAGCGTCATGAAGATGAAAGAACTCGAAAAGACTGTTGGCGGCCTCTCGAATCCCTCGAAGATGCCCGGCCTTTCCTACGGCACTCCTGCTCCAGCTTGCAAGGTCGGTGCTATCCTTCGGAAGAAAGCCGGCTCTGTTTGCTTCGGCTGCTACGCTCACAAGGGCATGTATGTTTTTCCTGTTGTGAAAAAAGCTCAAGCTCGCCGCTTGGAAATCCTTTCCAGCGACATGGAAAAATGGCGTGTCAACATGACAGCCCTACTCGCTCGCAAGTATGCCAAAAAGACGGGGCCGGATGCCGTGTTCCGTTGGCATGATTCGGGCGATATTCAAAGCATGGAACACCTTTCTGCTATGGTGAAAATTGCGGATGATCTTCCGGGTATCCAATTTTGGATTCCGACGAAAGAATATCAGGTTGTCCGCAATTGGACCAAAGCTAACGGTCCTTTTCCTGCTAACCTTGTGGTCCGCGTGTCTGCTCCGATGGTCGGCCAAGCTATTGCACCGATCCCCGGCACGGTCTCTAGCACGGTCTCTACGGGCATCGGGCACGTTTGCCCTGCTCCTACTCAAGAAAACGAGTGCGGCGATTGTAGGGCCTGTTGGGATCCTCGGGTGGCCAACGTGGATTATCACAAGCACTAAGAAAATTCGGGGGGCGGACTTGACAATCCGCCCCCTTGGGGTACTCTAAGGTATGAAGAAATACACCGTACTTGTTCGCGAGGTTCATGTTTCGCACAGGGAGATTCTTGCCGAGTCTCCGGAAGATGCGATTCGGAGAGTCTCCGATGGTGAGGACGAGGGAGACACCTTTTTCGAGTATTCTCACACTATGGATACGTCCACCTGGAGCGTGGAAGACGAAAACGGCAAACTTGTGCTTGACTAGCACGCGAGGCGTGCTATACTGTAAACGGTTGAGAGAGGGACGGGCTATTAGCCCCGTACACCTAACTAAGATAGGCTCTCAACTATCAAAACGCGGTGTAGCTCAAATAAGGCAGAGCGGTCCCCCTCGGGGGATGATTGCAGAACTTGCGACTATGAAATCGTGCTTAGCTAGTGCGGTGGAATTGGATAACGTGGGGTAGCCCCTTGCGTCAAGGAAGCGATGCCGATTGTTCTAGACAATTGGCCGACTCAGGTTCGACCCCTGGCACCGTGACCATTCAACAGCCCGCACACGCGGGCTGTTTTCGTTTCTAGCCCACCTGTAAGCCGCTCTAAGGCGACGAACTCAAACATGCGTGGCTTAGCTACGTGCGATGCCCCTCGTCCCCGCAGAGAGCCGCACAGAGCGTCTCACGCCAATTGTGAGAAAGCAGGAAAACGACTTGACACTTCTCTTTTTCAAGCTATAATGAAAGCAGAATGCACTTCAACGTCGTAATAGCCGATTCACCCTGGACGAAGAGGGATCTTGAAATCCTCTTCGGAGACGAGCCCTGTCGCTTCGTAACGGCACGGGATCTTCCTAACCTACTGGTAGAGCTAGGGACGTACAAGTCTACGGGAGAGGCCCGTAGAGCTGGCAGAAAGGGAGCTATCCCGATTGGATTTACTGATCGTTTCAAGGCTTCAAAAAAAGACACACTTTGGATTTGGAATCCTACGGAATGAGGGTATACTAATAACATGAGCTTCAAAGAAACAACAGCGTGGATCTTCGAACGTCCCGCACGGGCACTCAAGATCTATTTCGGTGGTGGTCGCAAGGACGCTATCACGGAGAAGTGCATCGACTGCGTTGGTACTTCGCAAGAGGCGAAGAAATGCGTATGCTACGATTGCCCTCTCTGGTGCTTCCGACCTGGAGCTACCAAGGGTGAGGTTCCGGATTTCGTGCCCACTGAGGCCGAGCTGCGTGCCCTTGCCGACGCTAAGGTCCCCGATGCTGTCCGCGAACACGCCCGCAAGATGGGTAACGCCCGCAAGGGTCAGTGAGATTTCTCCTATTCCTGCTTGACAACTGGCACCTATTAGGGTATAGTATAAGTGTCATGAAGAACAACAAGCAAGCAGAAGAGTCAAAACGCCGAGCCGCTGGGCTGGCGTCCACCACTAAGGGACGATCCCGTACCTTCAAGGATCGCAAGAAAGAATCTGCACGCAAAGCGTGCAGGGGTAAGGTGAGTCATGATTAGTCTCAAGCAAACAATCAAAGTCACGGTGGCCGAGCTACTCGATTGCCACCAGGAACATGAGTCCTACGTTGATCTTTTTCAAGACAAGGTAGAGGATTCTATCGGAAGAGAACTTGACTTCTGGCAAATGGTATGCTATACTGTTGTCGGTGTTGAGGACGGTGATACCCTACTGATCGAAGTGGAAGGACACGAAGAAGCATGAAGGAACTAATCAAAGCTCTATTGGACGACGATCACGGGGTCAGTGAATTCGGATATACAACGCTGTACGAATACGTTGGAGCCAATATCATTGAGCCTGAACGTACCGAGTGCTTGAATCTATTGGATTGTGCCAATATTCAAGATGACCGTTGGACCTTCCCGAAGGGGGCGTAGAACTCTAATGTATTACGTTCTATGGGACTGCGAGTGTCAGTGCGAACTTATGCGAGCCGATACTGTAGCAGAAATTGAAGCTATGGACGGAGTGTTCGGGGGTGGTACGTTCACGATTTACCCCTGCCCTAAGTATTTCAAGATCGTGAAAACTGAGGGACGCACGAAAGAGCGAGGTTCTCTCCGGATTCTACTTGAATCTGTAGATTAGTGAGGTACAATAAGATATGAACGTCAACGAAGCAATCGAACAACTACAGAAGCTTGCCGACCAAGGCTACGGCTATCTCTCTCTGATCTATGTAGACACCCGATCAGGAAACACAGACGGTGTAAACGTTAGTAGTAGTGTGAAAGAGAAAAACGAAAATGATTGCATGGGTGAACTGTGCGATTTCGAGGATGGTCGCAAGTACGTTCCCATTTACACCGATCACTGATTATGAACATCAAAGAAGCACTAGAGGTAGTCCACTCACTTGCCTTTCACAATTGTCTAGGTGACGACACTGACGGTGAAGAGTCGCTGATTGAAGAGAGCAAGAGGCAAGACCAAGCAATCTTCTTGATTGATGAGCTACTTTCTTCTATGAGCATGGAGTCCGACAACAGCGGTCAGCTCATTATCTACACGGGGAAGATGGAGGGGCCTAACGGCGAACTCCTGGACTTTCAAGACGAAGAAGAACGATAGTCCACCACAATCGTAGAAGGGTGGCAAAAAGCTTTACTGTATCCCATTTCTTGAAATTGTCAAGGGTGGGATATTCTCTTAACTACATATATACACACGTTAGGGGTTTGTTAGTGCGAAATGCTTTCCTGCCGTGGTGGCAGTCACGATCTCGTAACGGAAATTCTTTCCGTCACGAATACGTAACGGAAAACGTTTCTCCCATTTTTTGGCTTGCCTATCCCGCAGAGCGGGATATACTGATAGCGGTTAGGCAATACCACCGACCACTACTCGCCCCAAAGGGGCATCCATTTCGAGAGAATCCTATGGAAACCATTACCAAAGACCAAGCCGCCGATCTTATCCGTGGCTCCAAAGGCAAGCTTTTCTCTGTTCGCTTCACGAAACGCTCTAATGGGGCTCCCCGTAAGATGGTGGGTCGCCTGGGTGTTCGTAAGGGCGTCAACGGCAACGGGCAGCCCTTCACTCCTGGCGACCATAACCTTTTGGTCGTTCACGAATTCGTGACCGATCCCGACACTACGCGGGGTGAGGGCGGCAAGTTCGCCGGGGGTGGCAACATGACCACGCAATTCCGCCATATCCCGATTGAGCGTATCACGGGGCTCAAGATCAGTGGAAAAATCTTCCAGGTCAACTAGTTAGAAAAATTCGGGGAGTCGCTTGACAAGGCGGCTCCCCGTGTTACACTATCAGTGTTCGGGAAATGAGTTCCCGACTGAAAAGGAAAACAACATGGAATTCAGTGAATGGCTCAAGGCCGTGAACCGTATCGTTTCTGGCCGCCTCGGCTTCGGCATCGAGGACATGCCCGACACTTGCACGCGGGACCGTTTCGAGGACGGCATGGAGCCCGATGAAGCCGCCGAGGACATCATGGAGGAATGGGTCGAAAACGGCGACGTTCCCGCCGAATTGATCTAAGAAAAATCCAGGGAGTCGCTTGACAAAGCGGCTCCCCGGTGTATTCTAAGGCATGAAGAAAAGCAACGCAGCACGCTACTCGGCAATCGTCAAGCTCTACCATGACTCCGGCATCGGTGCCTATCGTAACGCGATGGATCGGCTCGTGGCCGAAATCGGGGACGATGCCGTACAACGACTGGCGGAAGACTACGAAGAAACCCGCATCGCAATTGCGGAAGCTCACGAAGAGTACCGCAACAGCATGTAGAAAAACGAGGGGGCTACGGCCCCCTCAGTCCTGCCTCTAAGCCGCTCCACGGGGACGGACGGCAACCCCGCGTAGCTTAGCCACAGGGGGTAAAATCTAATGGCCACACAGGGCAGCACAGACGGCCAAAAGAAAAACCAAATACCATTTGCATTTCAAGCGAACACGGGTATAATGACAACATGAGCGATACGAACAAGGCAGACAAGACGGTGGGCCGCAAGGCTCTCGGGCACGTTCCGGTGAGCAAGTGGGGCCGCAAGGTCGCCAACAAGAAAAGCCGCAAAGCCGCTAAAGTTTCTCTCCGCTAAGGAAGCACAATGGATTACCTCGAACGTCAAGAACTCGAAGACGAATACAACGCCCGTTATGGCGATCCTCGCCGCTGCCCTGTTCACGGATGCGTGACCTCCAGCCCCGATGGAATGCACGATTGCCCTTGTTGGGAGTGCGAAGGCGAAGCAGAGTACGAGGCGGAATGCGACAACCTTGAGGCGATTGCAAACTGCGAAGAGATCACGAGGCAGGAAATGAACTGGGATTTGCCCTTCTGAAAAACGGACCACGAGGCCCCCGCAAGGGGGTCTCTTTTCGTCTGTACGGCGTCCTAATTTTTTGCCCGTGGCTTAGCCACAGGCCCCGCCCCACGACGCCCGTAGCGGGCCGCACAGGAAGCCATATGTTTTTCTCTATTTCAAGTTGACAAACACGATCCGCGTGCTATACTGTCAGTGTTCGAAGGAAGCAACAAAGGAAACACGATGAAGATCAAAGTCACCAGCTACAAAGTCTCCGACGACGACTGCCGCCGCTACGATTTCGTTACGGTTGTCGATGGCGTCGAATACAACCTCGATTCCGAGTCGCTTGGCAACGATATTGCTGTGCAGCGTATGACCGACCGTGCTAAAGCGATGTTCGGCCATGATGTCGAGCTGGTCTTCGAAGACTAGAAAAGAAAAGCAAAATAGAACTTGCACTTTCGAGTCTGGAGGGTATAATACAACCATGAACGAGCAACTGGAAATCAACGGCGACCTTCGGGACGAGTACGAGGCGATTCAAGAGGCGGAAGCCACCGAGTACGAGGTCTTCTGCGAGGAATGCGGAGACAGCATCGGATTCACGAGCTGCGAAATCACGGCTACCAGCATGACCCTGTGCAGCCCCTGCCAGGATCAAGACTAATCCAATTTTCCACTTGACAATCGCTTGCGATAGGATATACTCTGGCATGAAAAAGAAAAGCAACTGCGTCGAACGTCACTTCGCATGGCAAGCCTCGGCCCGCAAAGCGGCTGCGATCCTCGGAGTGGATGGTATCTCAAAGCGAGTCGGCCCGCCCCGCAAGACGATTCTCGTGAGCGAGACGGTCAGCGAAAAGGCCCGCCGAGTGTGGACCGAGTGCAACGCGATCATGGTCAAATAAAAAAAGGGGCTACGGCCCCCGTAAACCTCCCTCCCTGCCGCTCTGCGGCCACGGACGGCAACCCCCTGTGGCTAAGCCACGCACGCACGCACGCCATGCCCGTACGCGGGCACACAGGAGGCCAAAAGAATTAGGCTTTTCTATTTGACTTTCAAGCCAATAGTGCTATAATACCAACATGAACGAACAAAACGAAATCGGCGGCGACCTCCAGGACGAACTCCAGGCCATTCTCGCGGCTGAGGCCGCTGAGGCTGAGGAGGCTCACGAGGAGGCTCCCGAGCACGAGCTGACTGAGGAAGACTACGACGACTGGTATCAGACTCTTCCTGATCCTGACTGCCCCTTCTAGGGCGAAAACGAGGGGGCTACGGCCCCCTCTAGTCTGCCTGTAAGCCTCCAGGAGAGGATGGACCGCGAACCCCTGTGGCTTAGCCACGCGGGCTCGCGATCCGTGGCCACACGGGGCCGTACAGACGGCCAAAAAGAAAATACCAATTGCAATTTGCTTTTCCAGCAAACGGGGGTACTCTACAGTATGAGAAGCAAGCAACAGATTCAACGTGAGGCACGGGCGATCATGTCCGAGTTCTCTGACGCCTACCCTGTTCTCAAGAACCTTCCGATTCGTGTTTCGGGCCGCATGACGCGGGCCGCTGGCCGGGCTGTATGGAAGCGTGGAGAGCCCTTCGAGATCGTTCTCTCGCTCCCGTTCTTCGCGAGCGTGAAAAATGACCTTCGCGAGACGGTGACTCACGAGGCAGCCCATATCGTCGCCGGGATCAGAGCTGGTCACGGCCCCGCTTGGAGAGCCGTCCATCGTGCGATGGGAGGCAAGGCGGAACGCTGCCACGCCATGAGCCTTGCGGAAGGCTTCACGGCTCGCCGGGACACTCAGCCCAAGCAACTCACCGAGACCCCGTGTGGCTGCGGCTGCGGGCAGTCGATGCGACTCGGCCCTACGCAACTCAAGCGGCACCGAGCGGGGGCACGCTACACGCTCAAGGGGCACCGAGCCCCTCGTGTGCGGAACGATGACCTTGGCCCGGAAGCCTTGCGGCGACTGCTGAAGTTCTAGTAAGAAAAACCAAGGGGCCGCTTGACACGCGGCCCCTTTGGGGTATACTGTATGCAGTTGAGGGACGGACGAGCCGCCCCTAGCTCGAAAAGGAAAGCACAATGTTCGACCAAGAATACGACGACAGCTTCTTCACCGACGATGCGACCGATTGGGAACTCGACCAACTGGCTGGCGAGGACCAACTGGAGGACGAGGAAGAACTCCCCACGGACGCTTTCGAGGACTGGCGAGACGAGGATCGCGGCCCCGATGTGGAGGACTTCGAGATCTACGGAACGCCCGACTGCTGGTAAGTAACAGAAAGGTACAGCGTGCGAGACCCTCCGAAATAAGGCCATGAATACCGGGACTGGCCCCCCGGCGAAATAAGGTCCACAAGATTAGCACACTAGGAGGCGGCGAAAGCCGCCTCCTAGCTTCTGTACGGGCACGATCCTTGACCCCCTGTGGCTAAGCCACGCTACCTTGCAGATGATGCCCGCACGCGAGCCCCTAGGCCGCTCAGACGGCCAAATAATCGTATCATAAAATCGAGAATCCATTTGCTTTTTCGTGCCACTGTGATATCATAAGGCATGAACATTCAGGCGGAAAGCATTGCGAGCAAAATCTCTTCGGATCAATCCGATAGCGGTTCCTGGTGTATTTTTGTTCAAGTGACCGAAGAGGTCGGCTTGAAGTTGTATCATCGACGCGACTTGTGCGAAGATACTCGTGCCTTGCAGGAACTTGCCTACGAGGCTGGTGTCGGCCCGCGTGCTTGGGGCTATTTTGAAATGCCCTTCACTGAGGATATGGAAGGTCAGGAGCCGCGACGTTGGCCCACTGGAGTCAAACACGTTTTCGGATATCTAACTGAAATTGTGGATAAAGTGGAACTCTACGACGACGACGAGGAATTCGGTGATCTTATCTCCCAGATGCAAAGTCATGGCTTCACGGCTCGCGACACGCTACCCGGCTACAATGTAGGATATTGCCGACGAACTGGTAAGCTCCTGTCTCTGGACTGGGACATGCAATTCAATAATCCTTTTCACGACTACACTTTCCAAGTGTTGCCCTATGAATAAAATCATAGGGGCCGCTTGACACAGTGGATAATACGTGGTAGTATATAGGTGTCATGAAAGAACAACACGCACAGAAGCTCGTCGCCCTTCTCCTGGCACTCAAGGACACGGGCAAGCAATTCCCCAAGCCCGTGAAAAAGGAGATCAACGGGGGCTGGCAACTCCTCCTCGTGGTCAACGGCAACGGCATGTCTGTGGTCTGCCACGACTACAGCTATGAGCTTGAGACTGCCGAAATCATCGGCACGCCCGAGGAATGGGAATTCGCGGATTCCAACGCTTGTACTCAAGTCCAAGGCTACCGCGAGCCCGAGGAAGTGGCCGCCGATATCGTGAGAATCTGCAACGGGCCGCTACAGATCAACTAAACAAAATTCCGGGAAGTCGCTTGACAGAGCGGCTTCCTGGTGTATACTGTAATCATGGAACACAAAACGTGCATGGCCCACGGTGGCCACAACTGGAAGGGCGGCTACTGCAACAAGTGGCCCCAAGCGGGAACTGGCCCGTGTCACTACTACAACCTTCACAACGTCGAGGTTGAGGTTGCTGGTGACGGCCCCGACTACTGTGACTCGTTCGTGAGCTACGCCGAGCGAGACGGCGGAATCCCGCTTCTTGAGGAAGAACTCGAATTCTTGAGCGATAATCAGGAATACGTTCATAAACTGGTGTACGATAGTCTGCACTAAAACGAGGGGGCTACGGCCCCCGCATTGCGGCCTCTAAGCCGCTCTGCGGCCACGAACCTCGTGCCCTCGTAGCTTAGCCACAGGCCCTTGCGGGCCGTGGCCGTACAGGCGATTGTAGGAGGCTCTGCTGTTGATTCAGTTGGTTCGTATTCCGTTAGGGAACACCCGCGAGGTGGCTCGTGCTGTCAATGCAGTCCATTCACGACCCCTATTGAGGATCGTCCAGAGCTATCATAGTATAGCACGAAAACCGTGCTAGTCAAGCGAAAAAGAAAGCTTGTTTTCCATTTGCTTTTCAAGCACAGTATGCTATAGTTAGACATGAACAAAAGCAACCCCTTTGCCCTGTATGACCACCCTAGTCGTCCCGTTGCTACTGCGGCAGTTGCAGCCGTTATCGGGACGATGGTTCGTTTCGGCTTTCGTGACGTTGTGATCGAGGAGGAAGTGGATAGAATGTTCCGCACTCTCTTCCTTGACGTTGGCGGTACCGATACCGCAAGCCGAGACGCCGTTTCGGATTTCATTCAAAAAGAGCTTGCATCCCGTGAGTAGTGTGCTATACTGCTAGTGCCCTTGAAGCAAAAGGCCCTAGCGACGGCTAGACAGTCTTGCAAAGGTATCTGTGGGTCGCTTGACGGAGCGAATCACCCGCAGTCGCAGGTTCGAGTCCTGTCAAGGGTAGCCAATAATCCCAGGGAATCGCTTGACAAAAGCGGTTCCCTGAGTTATTATATAGACATGGAAGCACTACTCGAAAGAGCGATTCTCTTAGCCGCTGAGGCACACAAGGGACAACGCGACAAGGGCGGACTGCCCTACATCCTTCATCCCTTGGCCGTGATGGGCAAGGTGGACACGCTAGAGGCTAAGGCTGTGGCCGTCTTGCATGACGTTGTAGAGGACACGGCTGTAACGCTACAGAGCCTTGCGGAGCTATTCCCGTCTGATATCGTGGCCGCTGTGGACGCCATTTCAAAGTACGACAACGAGACTAACCGAGAGTATTGGGGTCGCGTCAAAGCCAACCCGTTGGCCCTCACAGTCAAGCTGGCCGACATTGGGCATAACACTAGCCCCGCTCGCATGGCCGCACTAGAGGAAGAGGAACGCGAGTATCTCAAAGGAAAATACAAGAAAGCTCTTGCATTCCTGATGAAATAGGCTATACTCTGGTGTCTCAAACAAAAGGAAACAACATGGATCGCAACGTAATCAACTCAGACGGAACTAGCCTCGTGCAAGATGTCGGTGACGGATTCCAAACGTGGAACAAGGCCATTGGGGCCGACTGTGGAACTATCGTCACCAGCCCCGATGGCACGCTTGAGCTGTGGTGCGACGACGACGGACTCTGTAGAGAAAACCCTCAACTGAATCAGGCCGCGTCGATGCTGGTCGGTCAGCAAATCGTGGGGAGCGTGATCGTCTTCTACCCTGGCGATATCAAGTAAACAAAAAAGACCCTCTGGAGGCCCGCAGGGGTTCTCTAGGGGGCCTTCCTGCTGTCCTAGAAAAAACCCTGTGGCTAAGCCACGCGGGCTCGCGGTTCGTGGCCGCACAGGGCAATACAGGCGGGCTAGAAAAAGAAGATTGTATTTGACATTTCAAGCGTGTGTGCTATAGTAAGAACATGAACGCACTTGAGAGATATCGGCACGCTGTTGCTGAGAAGTCACGAGCCGAAGAGTATCGCCGCACGGCGACTCAATACTGTGACACGCATTATGCGATCAATCGCCTAAATCATTGGACAAAAGAAGTCAAACAAGCACTAGCCGCCCTTGACTTTTCAAGCTAACGTGCTATACTGTAGCGATGCCTGAGAAAGATCCCGATATCCAAATAGCAAAAGCCCTCGTTTTGCTTGTATCTCTTGTCCTTACAACACTTCTTTTCCTTTGCCTGGTGATAACATGAAAGCATGGAACGTCTACAAGCCCGCTGGGCACTGGTTCAGGCACATTGATACTGTCTATTTCCAGCCCGATATGGACGCGGAAGAGATCAAGCGATCCCTTGTGGACCATGACAGATACCCTGGAAACATTGTTGTAAAAGAGGGTTGACAAACGCTTCCCCTGTGCTATACTGTAGGTGAAATGAAGTACGCAATCATCCAAATTGACGGCAAGCCCCAGGTGGCCTACGTTATCGAGTCCGCCGAGGACCTCAACGACCTTTTCGAGAACTTCCCCGTGTGGCACAACGAAGCCCGCGAAGCCTGCCGGAACAACAGTCGCATCGAAGCGATCAAGATTGTGAAGGTTGCTACCGGATGGAATCTCAAGTCCTGCAAGGACTACGTTGACCACCAGTTCCCCCGTAACACCGGGGGGTCGAAATAGAACAACGCTCGTTGTTGCTTTCTTTCTGAGATGGGGCGATTGGCTTTTGGTCAGTCGTTCCATCTTTTTATTGTCAAGAGGCAATTCCAAAATTTTCATGAGTGTAAATATGCTCTTTAATGCACTATATACATGGAAATTCCTTCCATACGCACTTGTGCGTATGAAAGGATGGCATACGCACCTGTGCGTACGAAAATCCTTCCGTCACGAATAGGTAACGGAAAATCCTTCCCCTACGTACTTATGCGTATGAAATTGCTTCCGTTCCGATATCGCTACGCCTCGCGTCACGAATTCGGAACATTCAAGTATACCTCGACCGAACGCAGAATCAAGTGGAAAATATTTCTATGCTAGATTCCGGGATTCGCTCAAGAAAGCCCGCTTGCCGTGAGACGCTCTGTATGCCCGCGTGCGGGCATTGGACCCCTGGACGGGTGATAGGTCGGATTCTCGCTCAAGTCGATTTTGCCATTTTGGCAGTACGATATCGTAACACCTAATTTTCTTCGGAATTTCCATCCTAGCTCTCAAGTCGTGATATCATTAGGTCGATAAGGAAGGCATGAGACACTCAATCGAACAAAGCATCCGGGCCGAATTCGAGGCTACTAATAGACTGCTGGAAACGGCAATCGAGGAAGCCCGCCAAGCCCTTGCCGATATCGGGGAAATTTCCCTCGATTCCTTTCAAGCCCGCAGCGTGGAACGCCGATAGATAGAACATGGAAACAAAACAAAGCAAGCGACAGTCTGCGGGCATGATCTCGCAATGCATCTCGGACGCAGCCTACACTGGCGGCAAGATTGACCCCGATAAGATCGCGGCAATGGCCGAGCGAATCGAAGCGAAAGCGAAAGCCGATCCGAGCCGATTGTGGGGCGATACAACGGGGGGCCTGCTGGATATCGGGAAGTCGATGGACCAAGCCGAATAGGCTAACCCGCTAGGGGCGAAAGCCCCTAGCGGACATTCTCGCCCGCCTAGAATCGCCTAGGTTGAGAGCATCGGCAATGCCCGATAGCTTAGCCATTGGCGAAGGGGGGCGGTGCCCGCACAGAGCCGCACAGAGCGTCTAGTGGGAAATGCCGTTTTCAAGAAAACCCGCAGAATAGGCTAAGGGTATTCCGGCCCCATGCCGATAAGTATAGTATCATGGAACAAGTCATCACCAAGCCCGTTGCCGTTACGATCTTCCTCGCTCCCTTCGCCTTCGTCGTGACCGAGATTTTCGTTCGATTTCTCTAAGGGTCAAGCCCTTTCCAGCCGATAAGTATAGTATGCAAGTCAAAATCAGCAAGATGAAGGAATCCGAGGAAGACCGCTTCCTTGTTGCAATCGACGCCAAAGCCGAAAACGGAAAATTCGCTTTCCTCGGCTACAACCTCACCGAAGCCGAAGCCGACGAAAAGGCAATCGAGATTTTCGGCCCCGATATCGAGATCACCCGATAGGCTACAAGCCGCTAGGGGCGAAAGCCCCTAGCGGCCATTCTCGCCCCTCTAGAATCGCCCGTATGGGCATGGGCCTCGAATGCCAATAGCTTAGCCATTGCTCCACAGGGGCCGTGCCCGTACAGGGCCGTACAGAGGGGCCTATGGCAAGGCCCCCCTATCCCTGCACAGAGATATTTCTTTTCGAGATATCGTAGGCTATGCTACAGGTACAGGGTAGACTTGCCGATATAGATGGTATGAGCAAGTTCAAAGCAATCGCCTACTGTATCGCCTTCTCGATTCCCGCCTACATGGTCGCAGAGATGATCGTGAGATTCGCCTAATGTACACACTACAGATCGACGCAGACGGTGCTAACGCAATCGCCTTTTCTAGCTACAGATACCAGTGGAGCGATACCCTGGAACGCCTAGGGTACGATACAGAGGGAACGCATGAGATCGCAGAGCATGAGGCTTGGGAGATCCATGAGGCTATCGACGCAGACATGAAAGGCGGGCATAACGCCTTTCCCTTGCTCGATTCTCGCTCTGCATTGGCCACCGCATTAGCCGATCTGTACCTCGAAATTGTATAGCCTAGCGTAGCATGAGGCCCCCTCTGAGGGGCCTTCCTGCTATTGTATTTTTTCGTGCGTAGCTTAGCCACAGGCCCCCCATATACGTGCCAGCACAGAGCCGCATAGGACGCCTCACGCATAGCCCAATCTAGGGAAATTTCTTTTCGAGAATACTAGTTTCCTACTTGACAATCGCCCGATCTATGGTATACTGTCAGCGGTTCAAGCAAGGCACACAACAAAGGAAACGACATGGAACTCAGCACGATCATCAAGGCAACGCTCGCCCTCGGCACCGCCGGATTCCTCTACTTCGCCCTCAGTACCCTTGCCGTCGCGGTTGGCCTCTAATGCAAGCTAACACAGCAGAGTACAATGCAGCCCGCCTCAGCGGGGCCGACAGGTGGGTGCCCGCATGTGGAGGACACGAACAGGTTTTCATGCACAATGGCACACGATACTTGTATGTGTATAATTTTCACACACACACGCACGCCTACTTGAATGTCGATACAGACATGATCGAATCACGAACATCTTTCATGTAAGCAAACGATGTGCCAAGCAACCCTCCACCCCCGCCGGAATGACGGGGGGCGGGGGGTTTTTTCAATCTGCCGTTCTGGCAGATTCCCCCAAAGGTGCTAGGTACCCTACACACAGGGCCACGCCAAAACCAAGAAAGAGGTTACTCAGACTCTTGGGTGTGCGAAAGGAAGATCTTGTCTTCGTATCTGCTAATATGAATGTTCACATGCCACCCGGCTTTCATCAACTCATCGCGGACAATTTTCACGGTCTTTTCACGATCGTAACGACCAAGATATACTTCGGTTTCCAGATAGCCCAGCTTAAGATTTCTACATACACTTTTTAGCACTTCATTAGCCCTTTTGTGTACTTCACGATCTTCACGCCGCTCACGCTTCAATTTAAACACTTCGAAATCTTTCGGTGTAGGGATCTTCACGACGTTACCTTCGGTAACGGCGTGAGAAAAACCGTATTTCCACGCATCTCGGCTTTCCAGCCAAACCCTTTAATGCGTTCACAGAATTTTTTAAAAACAATTTCACCAGGGCGGCGATTGGTTTCAAACTCTAGTTTGCCATGTCTCATAACGGTTCTTGCTGATGACATCAAGGCCAGAATAGCAACTTCGAGATTTGCTTTTTTAAGTTCTTTTTGATGTTGCTGAAACTCATCGGGATTCATTAATTGCATCTCCGCTCCCGGCAAGTGTATCCACGAGTTACGTGACGGTCTGCATAGACTAGACGGCTTCGACGGCGGCGATTGTCTCGACGCACTTCTTCGCGGAACTTACGGTATCGTCTCCGATCCAATTCATCAAGTCGCTTTTGCGTGTTCTCGTACACCCTCAGTTGACGCGAGTACGAGCCATACTGAGCATAATTAGGACGCGGCGGGGCGATTCGCGTCCTGTCATAGCTCTGTCCGAACGAAGGGACAGCAAACAGAACGAGGAATAGTGCAGTTGTTTTAATTAGGTTCATATTCAGAGTGTCCACACTTGGGACATTTTTTTACATCAATTAGTTTGCCGTCACTCTTTGGAGAAAACCAACATGCGGCAATTCCACGAATCCACTGAGAAGGTACTAAGCCTTTGCCAGACTTGAGTGATACCTTGCACTTAGGACATGTTTTCGACATTATTTCCAGTATCCTGTTGATAAGTAATAGTTTAGCTGTTCGGCGGCAATCTCTCTTTTCAAAGTCCCATGCGTACCAAAGACATACTCCGCAACGCGAGTAGTCGGATTCCATCGCACGGTGTATCCGTCAGACGGACATTCAAACACCTGGATGTTTGCACGCACAAACACTTTTTTAAGATCATCCGGTTTCATCGGGAGGAGTTAAGAGCATAAGTAAAGCCATAAAGGGCCAAACGACGCTAATCGTTATACGAAAGCCATTAGGCAGTGAGTGATCGTGTTCAGACCCCCGGTATACCAAGCCTACCCCGAGAATGTAGAGAAGCAAGGCAATCATTCAATTTCCTCGGCATTCACGTTCTCGATTTCGCTACTGATCTCATCCGTCGCTTCCGGCAATACATAAGCGTCCATAGCCATTCCGACCGCACTTTCTTCGTCTGCGGCCTCAATGAGATAGAACTCCTCCACAATAACTGTCTTTTTCAAGCTAATTCTAAAAGTCTTCATATCGTTCGGTCTCTGGGTTCCATTTACGTTCGCCAGTTTTGTACGGCACTTTTTCCTCTTCTTTCTTCTCCTGTGCCACAGGAGAAGAGTCGTTTATTTTTACCGAGAAACTAATTCTGCTAAATGCGGTAAGAATCAGCAGGATCAATACAACCATAAAGACAAAACTACTTTTAGAGTGCTTTTCAATATCTTCCATCGAATGCATAATTTTAATCGGCATCGGGCAAGGGGCACCAGTCGGGGTAAATATGCAAACCTGCGGCTCGCATAATAGGTTCTAACGTCATCGGCAATTCTTCACCTTCGGTAAAATCGAAACGGTCGCCTTCATCCACCACTCTCTTGCTAACAAGCGAGCAATCCCATCCGGCATCCATTTCTTCCGTTTTGCCATCGTCAAAACGAAGAAAGGGACAATCGGCACAGCCTTCAACCGTTAGATTGATTCTTTTCAATGTGCCATTCCTTAGGGTCCACTAGAGTTTCTTCGGCATCGCCACAGTCACCAAAACGATAGATCGCCACGACGACATGGGCGTACTGCTTGCGTACCTTCGCGATAACCTCTTTTTTGACGGTACCGACGACAATGATTCCTTCGTAGCGGTCCATAGCGACATAGATGTATTTCGAACGTGCCATGCTCATGCCCTCTCAATGATCACTTCATATGCATCCGGCCACGGTCCCCAATCATCTTTCGTGCCAGAGACGGTTTCAGCAGCGAGCATGTCCTTGAGAACGGCGATGGCTAGTTCTTGCGAAGACCACCCACGAGCAACCGGAGGAGACCCTGGGAGCCACGTTGCGTCCGCCGAATACTTGCCATCAGCCACATTTACCCTTACGATCTTCGTCATCTCAAACCCATCCCTTCGGGTCATTCAGATAACGACAATCGCCAGAGATCTGCACGGGACCGCCATACATATCTACTCCCACATCGTACTTACGGCGTGCGACCATCT
>Ga0316189_10002181_pt1 | contig 19262 bp, 19 predicted proteins | sample LowCovwburrow_MG_FD_204930 | JGI IMG/M metagenome (GOLD analysis project Ga0316189, IMG submission 204930) | Coastal sediment microbial communities from Maine, United States - Lowes Cove worm burrow | ecosystem: Environmental > Aquatic > Marine > Coastal > Sediment | place: USA: Maine...
CTGCAGTAACATCATTTATCTCCTCTGGAAGTTTTACCAGATTGGTATCTGCGTAATACAAAGCCACATATTCTGCAAACGAACCATGATGTGTAAATCCTGGTTGCGATTGATTATCGCACACTTGTTGATTACCTGATTGACATTCTCCACATGTTCCACAACCAGAAACAAATGGTATGGTTACTCTATCTCCAATTTTAAAATTCTTAATGTTTTTACCAACCTCAACGATAGTTCCTGCCAACTCATGACCTGGAACGTGAGGTAACATAATATCAGTATCGTGTCCCATCCAACCATGCCAATCACTTCTACATAATCCAGTAGCACTCACTTTCACCACTACACCATCTTTATTTGGTATTGGATCAAGAATATTTTGAATGGTTATTGACCCTTGAAATTTCTCATAAACAGCCGCTCTCATCTATTACATTTGAGTATCCCACATAACTGTGTATTGTTTTGGAATTTCTTCATCATTTTCATCTAACATCTGACGCAAATCAATTTCAATTCCTCTAGAAATAGTTGAAATTGGTACATCATTCGAAGTTCCTTCAAACGGATTTTCACCAGCTCTACCAATACGTTCCATTGTATGGAAAATCCAAGACACAATCACTGAAAATGGTATTGCTGCCCAAATAAAGTATTGGCTAATAAGTGGAAAATTACTCATGAGCTTATCTCCAATTTTATCGAATTCAGGAATAACACCAAAAGGTAAAAGTAGAATGAAAATCCAAACAAAATAGTGACCAATAGTTGCATACTGCCTTGGGTAAGGGAAATTCTTAATACGTTCTGATTTGCCTTGAAGGCTGAATAATTCTTCTAAAATATTTTCAAGTTCTAAAAAGGAAAATTCCCAAACCAATCCCTTTTCTTTCAACGTTTTTAAATGGTTAGATTGCAAATTCAAAACTGCTGTTTGCTTATTTCCTTTTGTTAGCACATATGCCTTTTCTTCAGCATTTAAATATGGCTCCAGCTCATCTTCCAAAGTATTTAATCTCTCAGGAATATGCATATGTTGTTCATATTCTTTATTCGATTTGTGATTCATAAATACTTCCCATGGTTTTCTTTGACGCATTGCATGTCTTAAAGCTGTCATCCAAGCAATATGCCTATAATTGAGGATTTTCACTTCTTTTTTTAATATGTCATCTGAAACAGGATTATCAGTATACTCATTCGATACCATCGCTTTCACTTTCATTCCCCAAGTTCTCGATGTATTAACAATACCTCCCCAAATTTTTCTAGCTTCCCAAATTCGGCCATAAGCTGCATTGTTTTGAAAACCAATAACAAATGCCAATGCTGTACCAACAAGAGCTATCGGTGTCCATGGTATTTGCAACCATGTTAGACCAAAAATTTCAAATAATAGTGTTGGAATTAAAGCAATAAATACAAAAATTAGGGTTTCCCAACGTGTCCATTTGAACATGGCTCTTACTGAGTAAATTCGTTTCGTATACATATCTTAAATTATTAATGAAAGATACGAAATACTAATAATTAAGCAATGCTTCTATTTTCGCTTTCACTTTTTCAGTTGAAGGAATCATCGTTTGTTCCAAAGTAGAATTTAAAGGAATTGCTGGCATATTTTCGCTACCAATTGTCATAACAGGAGCATCTAAATATTGAAAACAGTTCTCTTGAATTTTTCCAGCTAATGCCAAGGCAAAACTATTATTTGAAGGTTCTTCGGTAACAACTAAACATTTTCCTGTTTTCTTCACAGAAGTCATTATGGTAGCTTCATCTAAAGGGAATAAGCTTCTTAGGTCAATGATTTCAATTTGGTCTCTCATATCCAATTCACCTGACGCATTATAAGCCCAATGCACTCCCATTCCATAAGTAACAATGGTAAGTGTCTCGACATCTTCTTGTTTCCAAATTTCTTGTAATACCCAAGCCTTACCAAGAGGTAATATATAATCTTCACTAGGCTCCACAGAAGTCGCTGTTTTTGTTCCTGGGACTTTACTCCAATACAAGCCTTTATGCTCTAAGATAACTACAGGATTTGGATCATAATAAGCTGCTTTCAATAAGCCTTTTAAATCGGCTCCATTACTTGGAAACACTATTTTAATCCCTCGAATATTTGTGATTACGCTTTCAACTGAAGATGAATGGTAAGGTCCTCCACTGCCATAAGCACCTATTGGAACACGAAGAATCATACTCACTGGCCATTTACCCTTAGACAGGTAACAACTTCTACTAACTTCAGTAAATAGCTGGTTTAGCCCAGGCCAAATATAATCGGCAAACTGAACCTCAACAATAGGTTTTAGTCCAACTGCACTCATACCAACTGTTGAACCAACAATAAATGCCTCTTGAATTGGTGTGTTGAACACTCTATCATCACCAAATTTTTGAGCTAAGGTTGCTGCTTCACGAAACACACCTCCAAGTCGCCCTCCAACATCTTGACCATAGAGCAAGCACTCTTTATGCTTTTTCATGAGTTCTTCAACCGCAAACAATGCACAGTCTACCATGACCACTTTTTCGGCTCCTTTTGGTGTTCTTTCTCCAACTTCTTCAGTTATTGGTGTCGGAACAAAATCATTCGTAAATAAATCTTCTGGTTCTGGGTCTTCAGCTTTTACGGCTTTTTCAAAATCTGATTGCACTTTCGCTTTCGCGGAATTTTCTATAGTTTCAATTTCTTCAGATAAAAAACCATTATCTAATAATTGTTGCTTTAAAACTGGATAAGGATCACGCGAACGTGCTTCGTCTAAATCGTCACGATACCATTCCATGCGAACACCAGATGTATGATGATTAAGTAATGGCACTTTTGCGTGTACCAAAAATGGGCGACGCTCTTCCCGAATTGTTTTGATTACATTTTCAACAGCTTTATAACTCTCAATGAAGTTGGCACCATCAATAGAAATAGCATCCAATCCTTTAAAGCCTTCTGCATATTCATATGCATTTTGGGCTCTTGTTTCCTCAGCATTTGCAGAAATATCCCAACCATTGTCTTGTACCAAATACAAAATTGGCATTTGTTTCAACGCGGCCATTTGAAAGGCTTCAGCAATTTCCCCTTCAGTTACTGAGGCATCGCCAAGTGAACATACCACAAAAGGCAAATCCTTGAGTGTTTTATCATCTAACCCTTGTAATTCTTTATACTGCATTCCCATAGCAACACCTGTTGCTGGAATGGCTTGCATTCCTGTTGCAGATGACTGATGAGGAATTTTTGGCTTGTCATCATCTTTTAAACTCGGATGACAATAATAAGTTCTTCCACCAGAAAATGGATCATCACGTTTGGCCATTAGTTGCAACATCAAATCAAAAGGCTCCAAGCCAAATGATAATAACATAGCGTCATCTCTATAATAAGGAAAAGCATAATCTTGAGGTAACAATTGCATACCTAAGGCTATCTGAATGGCTTCATGACCTCTGGAAGTTGCATGTACATACTTAGAAACCTGTTTGAAATTGGTTTCATAAATTTCTGTCATTGCTTTTGCTGTACAGAGCTTTGAAAATGCTTTTTTTAGAGTTTCATTATTCATTAAACTAGCTCTTTTTCAACCTTTACCATCCAATTGAACTTGTCTTCAATTTTTCCTGTTTTAATCTTATTAAGAGTTTGATTAACCATTAAACCAATAGGACTTTCATCTGATACATGAATTGTCTTATCTCCCATTGCAATTTCTTGAATATAAGCAATTCCTACAGCAGTTCCTGTTCCAAATGCCTCTTCTAATCTTCCATTTATTGAAGCGTCTCGAATTTCTTGTATAGTTATTGCTCTTTCTTTTACCTCAAAACCCTTATCTCTTAAAATATTCATTACACTCATTCTTGTAATACCATCTAAAATTGAGCCATCACGTTTTGGCGTTATAAATTTTCCATCTATTTTAAAGAAAATATTCATGGTTCCAACTTCTTGAATATAATTATGTTCAACGGCATCCAACCAAAGTACTTGATCATAACCTTTAGCTTTTGCATATTCAGTCGGTCTTATAGCAGCTGCATAGTTTCCTGCGGCTTTAGCTTCCCCAGTTCCTCCTGAGGCAGCACGTATATATTTATTTTCTGCCCATAACTTAATACGCTTATTAAAAAATGGTCCAGCAGGAGAACAAATAATAATAAACTTAAAGTGAGTCGCTGCTCGCATTCCAATAAAAGGTTCATCTGCATACATAAAAGGTCTTAAATAAAGTGCACTGCCTTCTTGTGATGGAATCCAAGCGTGCTCAACTGATACTAATTGTTTTAATCCATCTACAAATAAATCTTCAGGGAAATTTGGCATTCCCATTCTGTCTGCACTAAAATTTAATCTTGCTGCATTTTTACTTGGTCGAAACAACATTGGAGTTCCATCAGCATTAACAGTTGCTTTCATTCCTTCAAAAATCGCTTGACCATAATGCAAAGCCATGGCCGCAGGATGTGTAGGAATTAAATGTAACGGTTCTATCCTAGGATTTACCCACACTCCATTTTCAAAATCACAAATAAACATATGATCTGTGAATGTAGTTCCTAAAGGAATATTATTAAAATCCAAAGTCTCTACTTTAGAGCGCTCTACTCGTGTTATTTTGATATTATGTGACATTATATATTTCTTTTTGTATCAAATTGTTCTAAATAATTCGCGATTCTTTTTAAAAACGAGCCCCCAAGATGACCATCTACTGCACGATGATCAAACGATAATGACAAATACATCATACTTCTAATGGCGATTTCATCACCCTTTTCAGTTTCCATAACCTCAGCTCGTTTCTTAATGATTCCTAAAGCGAGAATAGCTACTTCTGGTTGATTAATTATTGGTGTTCCCATAACACTACCGAAGGTTCCAACATTAGAGATAGTGAATGTACTTCCTTTAATATCTTCTGGCTTCAAATTATTCTCTCTAGCTTTAGTTGATAAATTATTTACATCAGTTGCAAGTTCTTTTAAATTCTTTTTATCAGCATCTTTAACCACAGGAACAATTAAATTTCCACTTGGTAATGCTGTTGCCATTCCAATATTAATATGCCCTTTTACAATGATATTTTCTCCATCTAGAGACACATTAATCATTGGGAAATCTTTAATTGCTTTAGCCACTGCTTCTACGAATAAAGGTGTAAAAGTTAGCTTGCAATTGTACTTTTCTTGAAAAGGGATTTTACTTGCATTTCTCCAACTTACTAAATCTGTTAAGTCAGCTTCAACATAAGCCGTTACATGTGGTGAAGTATGTTTTGAATACACCATACGATCTGCGATCATTTGACGCATTCTGTCCATCTTCACAATCTTTCCGGTGCCTTTATCTAAATTTAATTGTGGTATTCTATATATTGTTGGGTCTTGAGATAATGTTGGCTGCACGAACTGAAATGGTCTACCCTCTTGAATGTAATTAAAGACATCACTTTTTCTTAGACGCCCATCATTTCCACTAGCTGGAATCCTTGCCAGCTCTTCATAACTAATATGCTGTTCTTTAGCAATTGAAATGATTAATGGTGAAAAGAACGTATTATTATTTTGTTTAGAAGTTACTACTGCTTGAGGCGATAGTTTTAATTTTTGAGTCTGTGCCTTTTCTTTAACAGCACTAATAGTCTTTGATTTTTTATTTGATGTCACTTTTTTACCATCCGTTCTTATTATGGCTATTACATCACCAATTTTTATAACTTCATTTGCCTTGAATAAAATGTCTTCAACTATTCCCGAAACAGTTGAAGGTACTTCAGAATCTACTTTATCTGTAGCAACTTCTAAAAGCATTTCATCTTGCTCGATAGTATCACCAACATTTTTAAACCATGTAATTATGGCTGCATCGGTAATACTCTCGCCTAATTTGGGCATCTTAAATTCAAATCTTGACATTATATTAACTAATGTTTGTTAGTTTTTAAAATTCACTTTTTCATCTGATATATTCTACTTGATTAAATCTGTCAGATGTAATTCGTTTATTAATAATTTCAATCTGCATTGATAATTTATTTATACTCATTTCATGAAATCTCGAAGAGTATCATATACACCTTCTTGAATTTTCATATTATCTGGAACTTTTCGTAAAGGTTCTACTGCTTTTAAACTTTCATGACAATCCTTTGGTAACTGCTGATACAATTGTGTGCCTTTAGTTTTCCAATTAATCATATCATCACTAACTGTATTAATTATTTTGGCTGGATTACCAACTACCAAACTTCTTTTTGGTATAACTGTTTCGGCCTTCAAAAAAGCCATTGCACCCACAATACATTCATCACCAATCTCTGCATCATCCATAATAACAGAATTCATTCCTATTAAAGCATTTTTACCAATATTAGCCCCATGTATTATGGCTCCATGACCAATATGCGCACTCTCTTTCAGTATTATTGATTTCCCTGGAAACATGTGTATAGTACAATTTTCTTGCACATTAACTCCGTCTTCTAAAACAATTTGTCCCCAATCACCTCGAATAGCTGCTCCTGGACCAACATAACAGTTCTTGCCAATAATGACATTCCCAGTTACCGCGGCTAAAGGGTGCACAAAACTACTTTCGTGCACAACGGGTATGTATCCTTTAAAACTGTAAATCATATTCTTTAAAACTATCATTGCGAACGAAACATCGAAATCTCATCCATAGATTCCTTCACTTCGTTCGGGTGACATGTTTATTTAAAACCTTTTAACTTCTCTTTTGTAAATTGAGAAAGCACTAAACGTCCACTAATTTCTGCACGTTTAATTAACAATGTATCCCAATCTTCTGTTCCTTTCCAAAACACTGTTTTCATCTCTTTCATTGCTTCTGTGTTATAAGTACATAAGTTTTCTGCAAAAGCCTTTACTGAGGCATCAAGTTCTTCTGTACTATCATAAACTTGTGCAAACAATCCTTTTTGATTAGCCCATTCAGCTGGGTAAAAACTATTGGCATCTATTGCAATTTGCGACATCCACGTAAGCCCTAGTTTACGTTCAACTGCCGGCCCAACAACAAAAGGGCCAATCCCAACGTTCAATTCACTCAATTTAATAGCTGCAAACTTTGTCGCCATACAATAATCGGTTGCGGATGCCAGTCCAACCCCACCGCCTACTGTTTTTCCTTGAATACGGCCAATAATAAATTTTGGGCACTTCCGCATGGCATTAATTACGTTGGCAAATCCGGAGAAAAACACTTTCCCATTGGCTTCGTCTTCAATATTCACCAATTCTTTAAAACTCGCCCCAGCACAAAAAGTACGCTCCCCTCCGCTTTGAAGAACAATTACCTTTATATCATCATTAAAACCAGCATCAGTAATAGCTTGTGTTAATTCGGTCAAAAGATTTCCTGGTAACGAATTGTGAGCAGGGTGAAAAAATTCAATATACCCGACTCCATTTTCTATGTTTTGTTTTACGTATGGTTGCGTCATAATTATAATAATCCGAATTGTTCAAAATGATGATTAAAATGCTTGGTATGGCACAAGTCCCATTCAAACTTGTTTAATAATCCAAACACCGCATTTTTTGTTGTTGCCCCTTGATTTTCTTTAAAATACAATTGAAATTCATCGTAAGCTTCCAATAATTTTTGTCGTGCACCAACCAAGCTCTCATATCTTAATTTTTTAATCCTGTCTTGCAATATTTTTGGCGCTTCATAATTTTTCGGCATTGGCATATGACCGTAAAGAGAGTCATGTACCTTTTCTAATATTTTTTCAGGTGTTTCAATTTCAAAATCTTGAATTTCTCCTGAAGCAATTCGTAAAGAGTATTCTAAATGTTCAACCATATGCTGAGCCGTCATTGCTCCCCAATGTGGAATATCAACATCCTTAAGTTTGTTTAAATAGCCTGAAATTGTATTTCTATTTATTTCCTTGAAAGGATTTTTCTTCTGAACCATGGTTAGAATAGTTGCAATAGCAACTAATTCCTCTTCAGTATCAAAAACCTCAACATACCATTTTACAATTCCGCTAGGTAATTCTGGCCCATTAACATCACGCTCAATTTTTTGTTTACATGTTAACCTAACATAAACAGTATCGTTATGATAAAGTGGTCTTAAAAACCGGCAATCCTCCAATCCGTAATTCGCGGCAACCGGTCCCTTATTGGGGTATACAAATAATCCTGCGGCGGCAGAAATAATGAAATATCCATGAGCTGTTCTTTTCTCAAAAATACTCCCTTCCAACGATGTGATATCTGTATGTGCGTAAAAATGATCCCAAGTAAGGTTGGCGAAATTGATGATATCTGTATCTGTAAATGTACGTCTGTGCGTTTTTAAAGACATTCCAGGTTGAATATCTTCCCAATGATATTTAAAAGGATGTTGCTCCACCTCTTTATAAACACTTTTTGGCTGATAAATTCCTGTGATTTCAGTCAAGACGGTAGGTGACCCTTGAATTGCTGTACGTTGCAAATAATGCTTAATCCCTCGCATTCCACCCATTTCTTCTCCTCCCCCAGCTCGTCCAGGTCCTCCATGTGTTAGGCTTGGTAATGGTGATCCATGTCCTGTACTTTCTTTGGCACTTTCCCTATTCAGTACTAAAATTCGGCCATGATGACTCGCAGCATTGACCACATAATCTTTAGCAATTGTATTATCATTGGTTACAATTGATGATACTAATGAGCCTTTCCCTAATTTTGCCAAATCAATAGCTTCATCCAAATTTTTGTACGGCATAATGGTACATACTGGCCCAAATGCTTCTATATTGTGTACGGAAAAATTGTTAAATGGATTATTTTCTCTTAATACTATTGGACTAATAAACGATCCCGTTTTTACTGAGGCTCCAATAACCCTAACGTCATCAAAAGTACCATACACCATTTCGGCAGTTTTAGTCATTTCTTCAACACGCTCCCTTACTTCTGCAACTTGGTCTTTACTTACCAATGCACCCATTCTTACTTCTTTAAGTCTAGGGTCCCCAATAGAAATTTTATCCAAAGCCATACCTAATGCAATTTGCACATCTTCTACTAAACTTTCCGGAACAATGACACGACGAATTGCTGTACATTTTTGTCCAGCTTTTACTGTCATCTCTTTTCTGACTTCCTTTATGAAAATATCAAATTCTGGAGTTCCAGGTTTTGCGTCTTCACCCAAAATTGAAGCGTTTAAAGAATCGGCTTCCATGTTAAATGGTACAGATTCATTAATTATTTGTGAGTGGGATTTTAATAATCTTCCTGTAGATGCTGAACCAGTGAATGTTACCACATCTTGTGATTCTACGGTGTCTAAAATTGTTCTCGCAGAGCCTGTAATTAATTGCAAAGCGCCTTCAGGTAAAATCTTAGATGCAATAATTTCCCTAACAACTGCTTCCGTTAAAAAAGAAGTATTTGTTGCCGGTTTAACCACAGCAGGCACTCCGGCCATCCAATTAACTGCGCATTTTTCCAACATACCCCAAACTGGAAAGTTAAACGCATTGATATGAATTGCAATACCTTTTTTGGGCACCATAATATGATGTGCCATAAAACGACCTCCTCTAGATAAATCGATTGGATCACCTTCAACATGATACGCTTGATTTGGAAATAATTTTCTTAAAGATGCGTTGGCAAACAAATTTCCAAATCCACCTTCTATATCTATCCAACTATCAACTTTTGTGGCTCCGGTACGATAACTCAATTCATAAAATGGTTCTTTTTTCTTGATAAGGTATAAAGCTAATTTTTTTAGCATATTACCTCGTTCTTGAAATGTCATTTTACGCAAGGCTTCTCCTTTGGTTCTTCCATAGTTCAAAATTTCACCAAAATTCAAGCCTGTTGTATCAGACAATGCAATGATTTCTCCGGTTACAGCATCAATCATTGGAACACCTTCTCCTGTACCTTCTATCCACTGTCCTGTAATGTAATTTTGTATTTTTTTCATTTTAAATCAATTGAGACCTCTCATCTTCGTTCGAGGTGACATTCATTATAAATTTACATTTTCTATTACACAAGCATACCCTTGACCAACACCTATACACATAGTAATTAAAGCATATCGCTTCTGTTGTTCCTTCAACTCTAAAGCAGCAGAGTATGCAATTCGAGCTCCTGTAACACCTAGGGGATGACCAATTGCTATAGATCCTCCATTAGGATTTAGTCTAGGGTCGTCGTCTGCTAATCCCCATGCCCTTGTACAAGCTAATGCTTGTGCAGCGAAAGCTTCATTCAACTCAATTATATCCATATCATCCATGGTCAATCCAGCTTTTTCTAATGCTTTGTTAGAAGCTTGAACTGGCCCAATGCCCATAATTCTTGGTTCAACACCTACTACGGCTGAACTAACAATTCGCGCCATTGGCTTTAATCCATATTTTTTTACTGCCTCTTCAGAAGCAATTATTGTAGCCACTGCACCATCGTTTAATCCAGATGAATTCCCTGCAGTAACACTTCCTCCTTCTGATTTAAAAGCTGGACGAAGTTTAGCCAATATTTCTTTTGAGGTTGTTGGTTTTACAAACTCATCTTTTAAAAACTTAATTGGGTCTTTTTTGCGTTGTGGAATTTCAACAGTAATAATTTCTTTCGCCAATCTTCCGTTCTCCTGTGCATTGGATGCTTTTATTTGACTCCAATGTGCAAAAGCATCTTGATCTTCCCGAGAAATATTATATTTTTCAACCAAATTTTCAGCTGTATTTCCCATGCTATCTGTTCCATACAATTTTTGCATTTTAGGATTAATAAAACGCCAACCAAAACTAGAATCGTACATTTTTGAGTCATTTCCAAAAGCACTTGATGATTTAGCAATGACATAAGGACCGCGTGTCATATTCTCCACACCCCCTGCGATAAACACATCACCATCACCTGCTTTAATAGCACGATTGGCATGAATGATTGCCGACAATCCTGAACTGCACAATCGGTTCACCGTTTCACCAGGAACTGTAAATGGCAATCCTGCTATAAGTGAGGCCATTCTTGCTACATTACGATTATCTTCTCCAGCTTGATTTGCACAACCCATAATCACGTCGTCATAGGCTTCTTTTGGAATGTTTGGATTGCGTTCTGCGATTTCCTTAATTACCAAAGCACCTAAATCATCTGTTCTAATTGCTGATAAAGTTCCTTTATAACTCCCTATGGGTGTTCTAATTCCATCTATTATATATGCTTCCTTCATAATTTATTCTTCCCAATCTTTTTGAGTGCGATAAACAATCCCTTTAAATAATGCAACCAACTCTTCGCCTCGTTTAACTTCAATAACATTGAAGCCTAATTTATTGTTCACCTTTTCTATAACTGATTCTGCTACTAAATAATCCCCTTCGTTTAGCGCTTCAATATGATTAATACTTGTTTCGATAGACACTGCATATTTCCCATGTGTATTAGCCGCAAATCCAAAAGCCGTGTCTGCTAAAGTATAACTTACACCTCCATGTGCATAATTCATACTATTCAACATTTCTTTTCTAATGGTCATGGCCACTTTACAATGCCCTATTTCACATTCTAAAATCTCAATTCCCATCCATTGACTGAATGCATCCAAATTCAACATTTTATATGGAATGGCTTCTCCCTTCATTAATAGAATGTTTTATTTTCTCTATTCATTTTCCGCAACAATGGACTACATCGATATCTATCTTCATGATATTCATTGTATAACTCATCCATTTTGGTAACACACCAATCAATTCCTATTTCATCCGCCCAAGCCAATAAACCCTTCGGATAATTTACCCCTTTGGTCATTGCGTTGTCAATATCTTCTGCGGATGCAATGTTTAAAAATAAAGCATCCGCAGCATCATTAATTAACATGGCTAAAACACGATCGAATATGTGTTGTGATAGTTCTTCGTTAGGTAACCTCTCGACTATGCTCGAGGTGACAATTCTACCGTTTTCATCGTAATCATAATAGCCTTTTCCAGACTTACGCCCTAAATAACCCGCTTCAGCAAAACGTTTCTGTGTGAATGCTGGTTTATATCTTGGATCGAAATAAAATGCTGTGAACACTGATTCTGTAACCGCGTAGTTTACATCGTTCCCAATAAAATCCATAAGCTCAAAAGGTCCCATCTTAAAACCGCCAAGAGTTTTCAAACTCCAATCAATAGTTGTAAAATCTGCAATACCTTCTTCATAAATACGAAGTGATTCTCCGTAAAAAGGTCTAGCCACTCGATTTACTATAAATCCAGGAGTGTCTATAGCCACTGCAACGGTTTTTTTCCAATCTGAAACGATTTTAACCGATTTATCCAGTACCACTTTGGAGGTTTGAATGGCAGGAATCACCTCAACCAATTTCATTAAAGGAGCAGGATTAAAAAAGTGAATGCCTATACAACGCTCTGGTTTTTGTAATGAAGCAGCTATCGATGCTATTGATAGACTTGATGTGTTTGATGCGATGATACAATCCTCTGAAACATGTTTTTCCAATTCTGAAAATACTTCTTTCTTGATGTCTAGATTCTCAAGAATGGCCTCAATTGTTAAATGAGAATCTGAAAGACTTTTTAAGCTATTTACATATTCTATATTGCCTTGAATTCTAGTCTTCTCAATGTCATCAATTCTTCCTTTTTCAATGAGTCTAAATAATATTTTTTCCAATGAAGATTTTGCTTTATCTAAAGCACTTTGTTTAGTATCGTATAGTTTAACTTTACAACTAGCTGTAGCAGCTACTTGTGCAATACCACTTCCCATTGTTCCTGAACCAATTATTCCTATATTCATCCTTTATCTTAAAATGGTAGATTACTTAAATCTACATTTCCGCCGGAGATAATTACTCCGACTTTTTTATTTTTAAATTCTTCTTTTTCTTTTAAAAGCGCTGCAAAAGCGACCGCGCTAGAAGGCTCAATAATTATCTTCATACGCTCCCAAATGAGTTTCATAGCTGCAACAATTTCTTCTTCTTCAACTCTAATGATGCGTTCAACATGCTCCTTAATTATTGGAAAATTTCTATCACCTAGGTTAGTTCGTAATCCATCAGCTATTGTATTCGTGTCTTGATTATATTCAATCTTTCCACTTAGCAAAGATCTGTATGCATCATCCACATTTTTGGGTTCACCACCAATAACTTTACACTTATCAGAAAAATAATTGGCAGCTAATGCTGTTCCTGCAATTAATCCGCCACCGCCAACAGGCACAAAAATGTAATCCAGTTCTGGTTGCTCTTCTAACAGCTCTATTGCAGCCGTGCCTTGCCCATTAATAACATCATCGTCATTTGATGGATGAATAAAGGTTGCTCTTTTTTTAAGACTTACCTTATCGGCCATTTTTTCTCGTGCTATTGGTGTAGATTCACTTTCTATAATGTCACCTAGATATCCCTTAACAGCCTCTTTTTTTACACGTGGTGCATTTTTTGGCATTACTATATAAGCTTTTGTACCTATTTGTTTAGCTGCCAATGATAGGGCTTGTGCAAAATTTCCTGAAGAATGTGTTACAACACCTCTATTCAGTTTCTCTTTAGGTAAATTTAAAATAGCATTAGTTGCACCTCGCATCTTAAAAGCGCCCATTTTTTGAAAATTTTCGCACTTAAAAAACACTTTGCATTCACATATTTTATTTATCAACTCTGATGTTAGTACAGGTGTTTTATGAATGAAAGGTTTCACTCTATTATGTACTTGTATCAAAGTTTCTTTATTCATTTAATTACCAATAAAATTAGGTTTACGTTTTTCCATAAAAGCCGCCACACCTTCTGCGTAATCATCCGTCCCAGCAGCTTCAATTTGATGTTTTGATTCTAGAGCCAATTGTTGCTCTAAAGTATTGATTAGAGATTTATTTAGGGTCTTTTTAATTAGCCCCAGTGCTTTAGTTGGCATATTAGCGATTTTTAACGCCAACTTTTCAATAGTTTCCTCATATTCTTCTGAAGCCACAAATCTGTAAATCATGCCTAATCGTTCTGCTTCTTCTGCACTTACTTTATCTCCCAACATTGCCAATGCCGAAGCTTTCTGGAACCCAATTAATCTCGGCAAAAAGAAAGTTCCTGCACTGTCAGGGATTAATCCAATTAGGCTAAATGCCTGAATAAAACTTGCTTTTTCATTAGCGACGACAATATCACAAGCCAAGGCAATATTGGCTCCAGCACCTGCTGCTACGCCGTTAATGGCTCCTATTATTGGTTTTTCTATATTTCTAATTCGTAAAATAATAGGGTTATAATGTTCTTCAAGAATTTTTTTGAAACCTGGATTTAACTCGGGTGACGTAACTTCTTTTAAATCTTGACCTGCACAAAATGCTTTACCTTTTCCGGTCAAAACAATGGCTCTAACATCATTATTTGTTTCACAATTATCCAAAATGTCCTGCAAGCGCAATGCCATTTCACGATTGAAACTATTGAATACTTCCGGTCTGTTGAGTGTTATATAAGCAACATTATTTTCAATTTTTAAAAGAATTGAATTCATAGATTCTTATGGTAATTTAAATTCTGGGTTATAAATAATGCCAATGATATTTTGCCATGGGTCATATACACTTGCAACCATTAACTCACCCCCTACATTGGTTGGCTCTTCATGTTTAGTTGCGCCTAACTCTGTTAAATGCTGATATACTTTATTAATATCTTCAACACCCCAATAAGATAGCACACTATCCGCTTTTTTAACACCAAGATTTTCAACTGGCAACAACCCAAGTTCAAATCCTCGAACATTGAAACCTACATAGAATGGCTCATTAAAATATGGTTCTACACCAAATGCTTTTGAATACCATTCTGTAGCTTTCGTTAAATCAGTAACCATATAACCAGTAGTACGAAGGCCTAACATTAAAGATTCTTTTTTGCTCATACCCTTGTTCCTGCGAAGGCAGGAATCTATTTAATTAAACTTCTATTTTTCGTCAAAATATTTCCGTTTTCTCGGAAACTAAAGACATTTAAAATAGTCAAAGGGTTCCAGGCAATCCTCGCATTTAAACAATGCTTTACATGCCGTAGACCCAAACTGACTCACTAATTTTGTATTTATTGAACCGCAATTGGTGCACTTTACTCTTTTCTTGTTACCCAATAAAGCTTCTTTATCTGCATGTTCATCCAAAGGGGCGGCTATTCCATAATTTTCCAATGCTTTTCTACCTTTCTCTGTAATCCAATCTGTGGTCCATGCTGGAGATAAAACCAGCTCCACTTTAGATTTGTATCCGGCAATCTCCAAAGCTGTTTTAATATCATCACCAATCACATCCATTGCAGGGCAACCACTATAGGTTGGTGTTATTTTTACTAGAACTTCTCCATTAACTATTGAAGCAGAACGGACAACACCCATATCAAGTATTGTTAATACAGGTATTTCTGGGTCAGACACCTGACTGAGAATTGATAATAATACTTCATCTATATGTTGTTCTGTTGATGTCATTCCATTTTACCATGTCATATTAGGATAGGCTCTTTGCATGTACTGCATATCTGCCAATAAAAATCCCATATGTTCTGTATGAATACCTTGTTTTCCTCCTTTTTGAAAATACTTTAAATCCGGTACCTGAATAGTTGCTTGAGCCAAAACTTCAGAAACTCTGCTATAATATGGTGCTTTAAGCTGAGTAACATCAACTCCAACTCCAGCTTCAATCAATATTTTGTCAGCTTCTACTTGATGAAATAATTCATCTGTATAGGTCCATAAATCATTAATGGCATTTTGAATTTTAGCTTGACTTTCATCTGTTCCGTCTCCAAGACGTTTTATCCAATCTGAAGAAAATCGATAATGATAACTTACTTCTTTAATTGACTTATTTGCAATTGCAGAGAGGGTTATATCTTTACTTTTTTGTAACTCTTGAAGAAAAAGTAGATGATATGCATCAAACAAAAATTGCCTGACAATAATATAGGCAAAATTAGTATTTGGTTGTTCTACTAATAGTACATTTTTATACTCTCTTTCTGGTCTTAAAAAAGCTACCTCATCTTCATTGATATTATTTCCTTTGAGCTTTGCCGCATACTGAAAATAACTGCGAACTTGCCCGAATAAATCTAAAGATATATTGGTGCAGGCAATATCTGTTTCAAGACTCGGCCCATGACCGCATAATTCTCCCAATCTCTGACCCAATATCAAGTTATTATCGGCAATACCCAGTATGTAATTATATAAATTGCTATCCATTGCTACATATGTTTTATTTCATCTGGCAAATCATAAAATGTAGGATGGCGATACACCTTATCTTGAGCAGGTTCGAACATTTCACCATTATGATCTGGATTTGAAGCCGTAATGTTTTTGGATTCAACAACCCAAATGCTTACACCTTCATTACGTCTTGTATATACATCACGCGCATTCTCTAACGCCATTTCTGCATCTGCCGCATGCAAGCTTCCAAAATGACGATGTTCTAATCCGTTTTTACTTCTTACGAATACTTCCCAAAGTGGCCATTCCTTTTTAGTTGCTTTCATTATACTGCTTTATTTATTTTTTTATTTATTTGTTTCTCTGCATGAGCCATAGCTGCATCCCTAACCCATTGACCATTTTCGTGAGCCGCAATTCTTGCTTTCATACGCTCTTTATTACAAGGGCCATGGCCCTTTACCACTTGCCAAAATTCATCCCAATCAATCTCCCCAAAGTCATATCCTTTTTTGTCTTCATTCCATTTTAAATCTGGGTCTGGCACTTTCAAGCCAATCAACTCAGCTTGCGGTACGGTTTGGTCTATAAATTGCTGACGTAATTCATCGTTGGTTTTACGTTTTAATTTCCATTTCATAGATTGTGCGGTATGCGGTGATTCCGCATCAGTTGGTCCAAACATCATAAGCGATGGCCACCAAAAACGATTTAAGGCATCTTGAGCCATTTCTTTTTGCTCGGGTGTGCCTTTGGTGAGTGTTACCAATATTTCATAACCTTGACGCTGATGAAAACTCTCTTCTTTACATATTCTAACCATGGCACGTGCATAAGGCCCATAAGATGTTCCGCACAATGCCACTTGATTAATAATCGCGGCACCGTCTACCAGCCATCCAATTGCACCCATATCTGCCCAAGTAAGTGCAGGGTAATTAAAAATACTTGAGTATTTTGCTTTTCCAGTATGTAATTGTTCAAATAACTCATCACGGGTAATTCCTAGTGTTTCAGTTGCACTATACAAGTATAAACCATGACCTCCTTCATCTTGAACTTTAGCCAGTAAAGCTACTTTACGTCGTAACGAAGGTGCTCTGGTAATCCAGTTTCCTTCAGGAAGCATTCCAATAATTTCTGAATGGGCATGTTGAGACATTTGTCTAATATGTGTTTGCCTATATTTTTCTGGCATCCAATCTTTAGGTTCTATTTTTTCATCCCGTGCAATACGAGCTTCAAATTGCGCCTCTAAACTTTTTATTTGTTCTTCACTCATTCGTTTGAGTTTATTTTATACATCAAAATCTACTACAACTTTTTTGGTCGTTGGAACTGACTGGCAGCTTAGGATAAAATTATTTTTAATTTCGTGCTCCTCTAAGGCATAATTGACTTTCATTTTAACAGAGCCTTCAATAATTTTACATTTACAAGTACTACAAACACCTCCTTTACAAGCAAATGGCAAATCCGCTCCTGCCGCCAATGCTCCATCTAGAATATTGTCAAAATCATCATCCATGATAAAATGAAATTCTTTACCGCCGTCAATAATTGTAACTTCTGTACCCTCCGCCTTTTGCTCCAATATCTCAGAAACATATAATTTTGAAGCGTCAGTATCACCAGAGAAAAATAACTCATAGTGAATTTTATCCTTATCCAATCCAGCTGATTCTAAATGGTCACGAATCAAGAAAATCATATCTCGAGGCCCACAAATAAAACAATAATCTGTATCCTCTATGTCAATAAAGGTTTTGGTTAGAACATTTAATTTTTCAATATCAAAACGTCCATTTAAAAATGGAATATCTCGTTGTTCTTTAGTTAAAAAATAAAACACTTGAAACCTCCCAAAAAACCTGTTCTTTAATCGCTCTATTTCCTCTTTAAAGATAATCGATTTTACGGTTTGATTCAAGTAAAATAATTTGAACGTGGAATTTGGTTCTGAAAGTAAATGTGTTTTAATAATTGATAGCAATGGAGTGATACCGCTGCCGGCTGCAAAAGCAATATAATTTCGAGCTAATTGAGGTTGTATATCCACAAAAAAATGTCCTATTGGCCTCATAAGTTCTATGGAATCCCCTGGCTTTAAATCTTTGTTTGCAAAAGTCGAAAAAATACCTCCAGGTATTTGCTTTATTGCCACTTTCCACTGTTGCTCCAAAGGGCTAGAACATAAAGAATAAGAACGTCTGACGTCCTCTCCATTAATATTCTTTTTAAGCGTTAAATGCTGACCTTGAACAAACTTGAAATCATCTTGTAAATGCTCTGGAATATCAAAAGATACCACAGCAGTATCTTTTGTTTCTTTATAAACATCAGCAACCTTTATATTATAAAACTCTGCCATAAAACAATAATATTCAAAAAAATATAATTTAACTAACAACTGTTAGTTTGTTTTACAAATTTACAAAAAATTAGTAAACTATTTAATAATCCCAGTTAATAATATTTGACTAAGATTAGATGCCAATTGCTTTGGATTAAGGTCTTCCTTATTAGGAATCCAAATGTACAGTGAACGAAGTGTCGACAAAATTGAAAATAACATAACTTCAGCATTAGAATTTTCTAGTTCATCTTTGGCGATGCCCTGCTCTATTATCTGTCTAAAATTATCTTCATAATCCAATCGTAATTTTAAGTAATAATCCAGATTATCTTTAAGATGCATCCAATCATTATTCAGAGAGGCCATGCCGTATGCGTTTTTAGATGTTATATTAACATGTAACTCTACAATACTATTCAATTTATCTATACTTGAATTATCGGCATGCTTAATATAATCCATGCCCTCTGTAAATGCTTCTGCCAACGAGATAATTATGTTAGATAGTATTTCTTGTTTTGAATTTATATGATTGTATAAACTGGCTGCTTTAATACCCATTGCCTTTGCAATGTCTCTCATTGTAACTGCGCTAAACCCTCTTTCTTTAAAAAGAACAGCTGCCGTTTTTATTATTTCTTCCTTACGCGTTTCTACCTTCATTTCATCGATGA
>Ga0316189_10002183_pt1 | contig 19258 bp, 14 predicted proteins | sample LowCovwburrow_MG_FD_204930 | JGI IMG/M metagenome (GOLD analysis project Ga0316189, IMG submission 204930) | Coastal sediment microbial communities from Maine, United States - Lowes Cove worm burrow | ecosystem: Environmental > Aquatic > Marine > Coastal > Sediment | place: USA: Maine...
GAGCCAGATATTTGGATTCGCACCATGGATCAGCAAACCAAACTCTGGATTGACGTTGGTGAGCCTTCGTTCGAGCGGATTAAGAAGGCTTCGCGCCAGGCAAAACAGGTGAGGATCTATAGCTTTAACTCCAAGTCAGATGTTTGGTGGGACCAAGGAAAGTCAAAGTTTGGCATGTTGAAAGCTGATATTTTCCGCCTTAATCAGACTGAAATAGAGACTTTGACTGAGTTACTTGCCCGTACAATGGACCTTTCGGTGACTATTACGGGTCAATCTGCTTACGTTGCCGGCGATCACGGCGAAGTCGAAGTAAACTGGGAAATATTGCAGCAAAAAAATAATTAATTTAATTTGAATCTAAAGTCGTTTTAACGGCATCTAAATGATTATCAAATAGGTGGAAGATGTTTATTAACGTTTTGGCCTCTATATAACATGTAGTAGTTGTAAATTAAGTTTTAGACTTATTTAGAACTGAACTTTTGCTAATATCAATTGAGAACGAATTATGGAACTTGCCAGATTTAAGCCTTTTTTACTAGGCGTGGGTATCATATTGGGTGCTATCGTAATAGTGTTCGCCTTGAAGGCTTTAAAGCCTCAGACAGACAAAGAAGAAACTACTAAGCCGCCACTTATGGTGCGAACGGTTACCGCCGAGCATGAGGAGCAAGTGGTGTTTTCTACGTTTCAAGGTGAAGTGCGTGCTAAAACTAACATCGAATTGGTGACTCAAGTTACTGGCAAAATAACGTCAGTTTCTGACAAATTCATTGAGGGTGGCGAGTTTAAGGCGGGTGAAACTCTATTGCAAATAGACGATGCCGATTACTTGGTTGCGTTAAAGTCGGCGCAGGCGTCTGTCGCGTCTGCTCAGGTTGACCTCGATATCGAATTGGCAACCGCCGCTACCAATGCTAAAGAATGGCAGGACCTACAGGGTCGGCCCATTGAAGAAGCGAACCCGTTACGCCTGAACAAGCCTCAGATTGATAGGGCCAATGCACGCCTAGACGCTGCGAAAGCCGAATTGGCTGCGGCGATGCTAAATTATAATCGCACTAAAATAAGTGCGCCGTTTGATGGGCGGATCATGTCTAAGTCAGCCGAACTTGGTAAGTTCATGGCTCGCGGATCAAGTGTAGGCCGTGTGTTTGCGACGCAAACGATGGAAGTTCGAATTCCCATGACCGATGTACAAATCAGTGAATTGGGCTTAACCCTTGGTTATTCTGCAAGATCCACCGGCAGCGAGGGACTGGCAGCGACGGTGACTATGTTGTTCGGTACCGAGCAACGTATGTGGCAAGGTTTTGTTAAAAACGTTGATGCCAGTGTTGATAGCACAACTCGCTTATTGTTCGCTACAGTTGCGGTAGACAATCCATTTAAACAGCATGGAGACCAGGCGTTACCTCTTGTGCCTGGCCTATTCGTTGACGTGCAATTGTCATCGCCGAATAAGCTTGCCGGCCTGCAGGTTCCGCGTACCGCACTGCGCAATGGTAATCAGGTTTATGTTTATCAGGATGATAAGTTGCACTTTAAGAATGTTAAGACCGTTTATACCTCGCGCGAGATGGTGATTCTTTCTGAAGATGAAAGCTCTGAGTTAGCATTGGGTGACATTGTTATTACTTCACCGGTGCCTGGTGCTTACGAAGGTATGCCGATTAAGCTGCCCGAGGACTCGTTGGTCGCTGAAGGCTCTTTAGACGCTGACGCTGAAGGCTCTTTAGACGCTGACGCTGAAGGCTCTTTAGTAAATGACACGAGCGCCACTGCCCTCGATGTTCAGGATGTAGACGGCTCAGACGCCAGCCACGATCAACGGGCAGAAGATGAAACAACATTGCCTGAGTCACCTGATGGAGCCGCAATAAACGTTGAATCCGCCGCCGCAGAACATGGCTAAATCCACCAAAACAAGCACTTAAGACAAAATATAAGAACAGGAGCTAGACATGAAAGGCATGATCAGATGGTGGGCCGATAATCACGTAGCCGCAAATTTACTAATGATCGCAATTTTAATTGCTGGTATCGTAGGTTTTTTTAAACTAGAGAAGGAGATTTTTCCGACTATTCCGTTTCCCGGAATGCAGGTCATTGTTACTTGGCCTGGAGCTAGCCCGAAAGATGTAGAGCAACAGGTAGTCTCCCGCATAGAAGAATCTCTGAAAGATTTAGAAAGCCTCGATTGGGTGCGTTCTGAATCTGCAGAAGGCTGGGGCGGCGTGTTTATCATGGCCGAAAGCAGCTCAAACTTCGCTTCGGTAATGGACGATGTTACCAGCCGAGTTCAGGGTATTTCGAGTTTGCCTCCGGGTATCGAGCAGCCTCGCATTAGTCAATGGGTTACTCGCAACGAAATGATGCGTGTCGCGGTTCATGGCGATGCTGACGAACGCACCCTGAAACGGCTGGCTGAAAAGATGCGGCGCGAAGTTGCACAGCTAAAGGGCGTCTCCATCGTTGAAACGTTTGGCACCCGTAACGAAGAAATCTCAATTGAAGTAAGCGAGAGCGCTCTGCGCCGTTACCGAGTTTCTTTTGATGAGATAACAAGCGCAATTCGAGGCGCATCGATCAATTTATCTGCCGGTAATGTACAAACTGATGGTGGCGTATACACCTTACGCACTGATAACTTAGCGGATACTGAGGTCGACTTTTCCAGCATTATCGTACGACAACTGCCAGGCGGCGGCGTGATTACGGTAGGCGACATCGCCACCGTTATCGATGGTTTTGAGGAGGACCAAATATTGGCCACACTGAATGGCGAGCCAGCGGTTCTTATTCAAGTGATGTCGAGCGAGGTAATGGATGTCGTGTTAATGTCGAAGTCGGTCAATGAATGGTTGGAGAAGCGTAAAGAAAACCTGCCTGAAGGCATAAATCTGACTCTATGGACAGACGCAGCCGATGACTTTGAATCACGTATGTCGAGTATTGGGTCCGCCGCGCTCTCTGGCTTAATCTTAGTGTTCATCGTGCTGTTCTTAACATTACGTCCGGTGGTTGCGTTTTGGGTGTCGGCCGGGGTAGCCACGGCTTATGCAGGCACATTCGTATTTATGCCTATGCTGGGTATCTCGCTGAACATGCTGTCGACCTTCGCATTTCTGTTAGTGCTGGGTATAGTGGTCGATGACGCAATTATTATCGGCGAGCGCATTCATACTGAGGTGGAATCGGGAAATACCGGCTTAAATGGCGCGGCGGGCGGCGCCTATAGAGTATCTAAGCCGGTAATTTTTGGCGTACTAACAACTATTATTGCGTTTCTCCCTTGGCTGTTCATTAGCGGTATAACGTCTGAATTTACCCGTCAAATAAGTTGGGTAGTAATTCTAGCGCTAGTCTTTTCCTTGATCGAGTCATTGCTTATATTGCCAGCGCATTTGGCAAATATTAAGCCAGTTAACCCGACCAGTAAGATCGCTCGTATGCAGAGCCGAATATCAGAAAGTATCGTATGGTTCGGTAATGTAAAATACGGTGCTTTCTTAGAAAAGGTATTGAAGGCGCCAGGCATAACGTCGATTGTCTTTATTGGTTTTTTTATCGTTGTTGCATTTGGAATTATGGGCGGTGACTACGTAAGAAAATCGTTCAATCCAGAAGTTGAGGCATCTCAGGTTAACGTTGACATTCAACTTCGTGAAGGTACTACCTACGAGCGAGCGCTGGAGATTTTGGCCCAATTACAAAGCGCCCAAGAAGCCTTGATCGCTGATGTAGAAGCCAATGCGGAGGAAGGTGAAAATAGTGCGGTAATTGAGAATTGGTATACGCGCTCGCGCAAAGACAGTGTTATTGCGATCATGCGTTTAGCACCAGCGGAAACCCGCGCTCTTACCGCGAAAGAAGTTGGTCTTGATTTGCGTGAACGTATTGGCGCAATCCCAGAGGCGAAAAGTGTGTCGGTTGGTTATAATATGGATAATAACGGTGCCGATATGGACATATCTGTTCGGCACCCGAACTTAGAGCAGTTACAGCTGGCGGTTGATGAAATTACGGAAAAGCTGCGTGAGTATGACTCATTGTATGATGTGTCGAATAACCTAGACAGTGCTAGTGAAGAGCTACGTTTTGACTTGAAACCTGGAGCTGAACAAATGGGTATTACCTTAGGTCAAGTAATGCAGCAGGTTCGCCAAGCTTATTATGGTGACGAAGTTCAGCGTTTGCCCCGGGCCTCACAAGATGTCAAAGTCATGGTGCGATACCCACTGGACAGCCGTAATTCACTTGAGAGCTTAAAGCATTTTCGAGTACGAACCGCAGATGGACGAGAAGTTCCTCTCACCTCGCTTGTGGATATTTCATATGGGCCAGGGTTAAAACAGATTCGCCATTGGGGCGGTTTAAGAGCGGGTCGAGTACAAGCTTATCTAAAGGAGCCTGTGCTTGATGAGATAATGAAAGATTTAAACGAAAATTTCTTTCCTGAACTCGAAAATAAATACCCAGGACTAACCCGAGCTGCGGTGGGTGAACAAGTAGCCGAAGCGGAATTTGGTGCTGAGATAGCTGGCTTATTACTCATCGCATTTGGCGCTATATACTTTTTATTGGCGATGGCATTCAAGAGTTATTTTCAACCCGTTGTCATTCTTATGGCATTGCCATTCGCGTTTGTTGGCGCGGTTATTGGCCACTTGTTATTCGACGTTTCGTTTTCTTTATTCAGTTACTTTGGAGTGATCGCGGCCTGTGGTGTAGTGATCAATGATAATCTAGTTTTGGTCGATTCGTTTAAAATCAACCTAAGCCGTGGCCTCAACGTTACTGATTCGATTATCAAGGCAGGGCGTTCACGTTTTCGCCCAATACTAATCACGTCAATTACTACATTTGTTGGTTTAGTACCGTTAATGCTTGAGCAGTCAAGTCAATCAGCCTTTTTGAAGCCAACGGTTATCTCTCTGGCATTCGGTTTGGTAGTGGCGTTTTTTGTGACTCTATTTCTTGTTCCCGCTTTATTGATATTAGGCGACAAATTCTGGCACTGGATTCGTGGTGCCGGAAACGTAATTAGGTTGCGCGCGAGTTATGAAAAGGCTAAATTCGATTCCTGATGCCTCTTGTTGTAGAGGGTTCGACTTTAATCGCGTACGAGGCTTAAGTTCCTTGTGGTTCGCCTAAAAGCGCCTACTGTTGGTGCCACGGTATAAGGTTTTGCACGTAAAAAGATACCTCGCTGCTCGTGGCGAGGGTTTTCATTCATATTTAGAGAATCAAATGAGCAATCAAATTATTAATTTTGACGCCCGTGATACTAGCACCGGCGTTGATTCATTATTTATTCAACGCTGGTCACCAAGAGCGTTTCAGAAGACCACGATTGATGAACCGACCATGAATCGGATAATGGACGCAGCTCGTTGGTCTCCGTCATGTTTTAATGCTCAGCCCTGGCGCTTTTATACTTCGACTGACAACACCTTTGACGACTTTCTCAATTTATTAGTCGAGGGTAATCAAGGGTGGGCTAAGGACAATGCGGTGATAGGCTTCGTTGTCGCTGAGAAGCACTTTGAGCATAATGGAAAAGTTAATGATTATTCAGCTTTTGATAGTGGGGCTGCATGGATGTCGATGACGCTACAGGCTCGTATGGAGGGCTTGTATACCCATGGTATGGGGGGCATAAAAGCAGCAGAGGCGGCCGAGTATTTAGGCATAGATACGGACGCCGCTGATGTGTTGATGGGGTTCACCATCGGAAAACTGGCCGATTTAAGTCAATTAGATGAAGAGCAACGTGAAAACGAAACGCCAAATTCCCGTAAAGAATTATCTGAAATTTGGCATTCAGTATAGTTTTCCTGACGCTACTAGGCTAGTCGAGAATAGAACGAACCGACGCTTCGAAGATGTCGACTATTTGGTCGACTTCTTCTTTAGTGGTTACCAATGGCGGTGAAAACGCGACCGAATCAACCGACGGAAGCGGTCTGGCAATTAGGCCGTTTTCATAGCACTTTGCGGTAATTTTACCAGCGGTCTTTAAGCTTGGGTCTAAAAATACTTTATTGTCAGCATCTTGCATTAATTGCACTGCCGCGATCATACCCTTGCCACGCACTTGGCCGACAAAGTTATCGTTAGCGAACCGCTTATTCAATAATTTATGAAAATAGGCACCAACATCGGCTGATTTCTCAACTAATTTTTCGTTCTCAATGATATCTAGATTAGCCATGGCAACAGCGGCGCCGATTGGGTGCCCAGCATAGGTATAACCGTGGGCGAAACTGCCGTACTTGGCTGATCCCTGTTTAATAACGTCCCAGATTTCTTCGGTAATAAAGGAGGCTGAGTATGGGAAGTAACCACTGGTGAGTGCTTTTGCGGTAGTTATCATGTCAGGCTTAATGTCGTATACCTCGCTACCGAACCAAGTTCCCAAACGTCCAAAAGCGCAAACTACTTCGTCAGCAATAAATAATAGGTCGTATTTCTTAGTAACTTTTTGAATCTCAGCGAAATATCCCTCAGGCGGAGTAATTACGCCACCGGCACCCATGACAGGCTCGGCGATAAAGGCACCCACGGTCTCGGGGCCTTCTTTTAGAATCATGTCCTCGAGTTGCTTCGCTCGGCGTTTGGAAAATTCTAATTCGCTTTCGCCCTCTAAGCCGTGACGAAAATAGTCTGGAGATTCAGTATGTAGCACTCCATCGATAGGTAGATTAAAGTCCTTATGAAACGAGGGTAGGCCGGTTAGACTAGCGGTCGCGATAGAGGTGCCGTGATAGGCCTGCCAACGGGAGATTATCTTTCGTTTTTCGGGTTTACCAATTAGGTTGTGATAATACCAAACAATTTTCATCAAGCTATCGTTGCCATCTGAACCGCCGCTAGCGAAAAATACTTTCGACATATTGTTCGGCGCTAGGCTGAGTAAACGCTCCGCCAACTCTATTTGTGGCACATTCGACATGCCGGTAAACGTATGGTAATAGCTTAGATTGCTTGCGGCGGCGTGCATCGCATCGGCTAATTCCGGGCGACCATAACCCACGTTTACGCACCAAAGCCCTGCAACGGCATCAATCAGATGATTGCCATCGGTATCTTGCAAATAGATACCTTTACCCGACTGCACGATCTTTGAGCCAGTCTTGGCAAATTCGTTAGCATTAGTTGACGGGTGCAGTATGCTATTAGCATCTAGCTGTTTTAGATCTCTTTTCGGGTTTGACATAGGTACTCGCAAGCTGAATTGGGTGATAAGATGTAACAAAGTTAGCATAGAGCTACGCAAAGCTAAGCACACAATTTAAATTCGATATATGATTCTAATGTGCCCGAAGCGACAAATGAATCTGCGGCAGGGCTAAATAGATATCACAGATAATTGGGGGATGGGTCATGGCCGACATCAGTAAAATTAACAAAATTGATTTAAAAATACTTTCAATTCTTCAAACCAATGCACGAATTACCAATCAACAATTGGCAGAGCAGGTTCATCTCTCAGCCAGCGCTTGTTTGAGCCGCGTTAAGCGCTTGGAATCCGACGGAGTGCTTAAACGCTACGTCACTGAAATCGATCTTGATCGTTTGGCGCCTCACGTAGAGGCGTTTACCGAGGTCACCTTAGAGAATCACTCACCGGATGACTTCAAGTCTTTTAATGCAGCGATTGCCAGCGTAGCCGAAGTTACTGATAGCTATAAGATCAGTGGCGCGTATGACTATTTGTTGAAATTCGTCTGCACTGACGTGAAGACTTATAACACCGTTAGTGAGGATTTAATCACTAGCGATGTTGGTATTGCGAAAATGAACACCTTGATCATCTTAGAGCGGACTAAGGAATTCTCAGGTTTTCCTCTAGACCTATTGATAGATCTTTCATAAGGACTAGGTAGACTCATCTGTGTCGTTGTGCAGCGATGATTGACTGGCTGTAGCGGTGTCATTTTTTTAATGGATATTTGATTCCGATACTCAATAGCGGTTTTTGGCTTTTGCTTGCCTGGACGGAATGAGCTGAGATTCATGTTCCGGGTGCTGCACATTCGACGGCAAAGCCAATCTCACACCGCAGAATCTCGTCACGCAGCTTCGATCTTCAACGCCTAATTTGGTTCTTGCTATGAAAAAATGCTCCTAACCGGAGAATTTAAATGATCATAGTAAGAACTGCTCGCGAATCAGATATTGAAGGTGTGCTTGCATTAGCTAAACAAGCCTATCCAGGAATGACAACATTGCCCCCAGAACGAGATGTTCTTGAGGCAAAGTTACGTAACTCGATAAATAGCATTGACAAGACGCTAGAGAATCCAAAAGAAGAAAGCTATTTTCTGGTAATGCACGACTCTGATTCAGATGCAATTATCGGCACAGCGGCCATAATTTCGAGTTTGGGAGCGAAGGAAGCGTTTTATTCCTACAAGTTAAACAAGGTAACTCAAAGCTGCCGAGAACTTGATAAAAGGGTTACGTTTGAGACTCTAAATTTGTCAAACCACTTTGAGGGTTTTGCTGAGGTCGCCACCCTATACTTACATAAAGATCATCGAAAAAATGGTAACGGTAAGCTATTGGCGCGCAGCCGCTATTTATTTATGGCTCAATTTCGGGAACGTTTTCCCGATAGCGTTATGGCCGATTTGCGTGGCTATTTTGACGAGCAAGGTCGCTCGCCATTTTGGGATGCGGTTGGCCAACATTTCTTTGATATGAGCTTTGCTGATGCTGACCTCTATGGTGGTATTCACGGCAATCAGTTTATCGCCGACTTAATGCCCAAGCACCCACTGTACGTCAATATGCTGCCACAAGAAGCGCAAGACGTGATCGGTCAGCCTAATGTAAAAGGTAAACCTGCACTGGAAATGCTCAAGAACGAAGGGTTTCGTTGGAATGGCCATGTCGATATTTTCGATGCCGCACCAAGTGTTGATACTAAGATCGACGATATTGTTTCGGTAAAGAACAGCCATCAGGCCGAGATTATCGGCATCTCTGAATTTGACCATGATGAGCGCGCGATGATTGCAACTAGCGATGTAGTTAGCTTTCAAACACTGATAAGTACTATCTCGGTAGAGAAGGGCGGAGTGAAAATTCCACGAGCAACTATGAAAGCACTCAACCTCGAACTCGGTGATAGAGTTCGATACTTAATTGGATAGACCATCAGCATGCAAAATAGTAAAGAGCAAAACAATTCAATGCAAAAAAGCTATGAAGTAAATTTTGATGGCCTGATTGGCCCTAGTCATAATTATGGAGGCTTGTCACATGGTAATGTCGCCTCTAAGAGTAATGCATTAAAGATTTCACAACCACGCAAAGCGGCATTGCAAGGTCTAGAGAAGATGCAGACCAATCGTAGTCTCGGTTTACAGCAAGGCATTCTCCTGCCACAGCAGCGGCCGCATTTGCCGACACTGAGAAAACTAGGTTTTAGTGGTAGTGATAAAAGCATTATCCAGCAGGTCTCAAATAGCGCACCTGAGTTATTAGCCTGTTGCTATTCGGCATCTTCGATGTGGACTGCGAATGCGTGTACCGTGTCGCCAAGTGCTGATTCGGCTGACCACAAGGTGCATTTTACCGCTGCCAATCTTGCAAGTATGTTTCACCGCTCTATTGAGCATCAATTTACCGGCAAGCTATTACGCGCTATTTTTGATAATGACGAGTATTTTTCGCATCATGACGCTTTACCAATGAGCAGTCAGTTTGGTGATGAGGGTGCTGCAAATCACAGTCGATTTACTAACAGTTATGGCGAACAAGGCTTGCAACTCTTTGTCTTTGGGCGGTACGCGTTCAGACAGAACAGCGTCGCAACCGCTAAGTTTCCAAGTCGTCAGACTTACGAGGCGTCGCTAGCAATAAGTCGTCTACATCAGCTTGATGAGAGCCATGTGGTTTTTGCTCAGCAGAACCCTAAAATTATTGATGCAGGCGCATTCCATAATGATGTCGTTAGCGTCTCCAATCTAAATACCTTTTTCATGCATGAAGAGGCCTTCGTTGATAAAGCCGCGATGCAGGCAGAGTTGCAACAGAAGTTCGCAGCACTTGCGCCAAACAACCCTGAGCTGAACTCTGAACTCAACTTCGTTGAAGTGCCGACCGACATGGTGTCATTGGAATCGGCAGTTAAATCATATTTGTTTAATTCACAGTTACTACAATTGCCAAACCAAGACGGCATGACACTGGTACTTCCTGAAGAGAGCCGCGAAAATGCAGAAGTGTTTGCCTACCTCGAGTGGTTACAGACACAGTCAACGCCGATCAAAGAGATCAAGTTTGTCGATGTGCGGCAAAGCATGCAGAACGGTGGCGGCCCAGCCTGCTTACGCTTGCGAGTTGCGCTTACTCAAGAAGAGCTAGAGGCAAGCAATTCGAATTTTATTCTAGATGATGATCGACTTAGCAAACTAAACCAATGGGTAGAACGACACTATCGAGAAGAGATAACTCCTGACGATTTAGCAGATCCCAGTTTGGCGGAAGAAAATTTCGTTGCGCTGGATGAACTAACCCAGTTGTTTGATCTGGGTTCTTTCTATGAGTTTCAGCAATGAGCTTCTTGCAAACAACCTTGGCTAACCCCGTGAGCGCTGAGCCGCATTCTCTAACGTTAAAGAGCGGCGTTAACCTCGAACTCCTTGAAACGGGGATATTGCGCGTATCGCCAGCGCAACCAGGAGGTCATCGCATTGTGATTTCCTGCGGTATTCACGGCAATGAAACAGCGCCAATAGAGATGGTTGAGCAGCTCTTTAGTGAAATTAAGAGTGGTGAGCTAAGAGTGGCTAATGAGTTATTGCTTATTATTGGTAACCCGCCAGCCGCCAATCAAGCGGTGCGTTTTGTTGACGAAAATCTTAATCGACTATTCTCTGGCAAGCATCAATCATCCTCAACTCAAGAAGCAAGGCGAGCTAAGCTGATCGAAAGTTATGTTACTGAGTTTTATCAACGAGGTGAAGAACCGCGCTTACATTATGATCTGCATACTGCGATTCGAGGATCCGAGTTAGAGAAATTTGCGGTATACCCTTACCTGCATGATCGTGATTGGTCGAAAGCGCAAATAGCATTTTTAGAGCACTGTGGCCTTGAAGCCATATTGCTCTCGACTAAACCGGCTGGCACATTCTCATACTTTACAAGTACCCAATTTGGCGCTGACTCATTTACCATCGAGTTGGGAAAGGTGCGTAAATTTGGCGACAATGACATGAGTAATTTTGCTGATGCAATGCAAGGCCTACGTGAACTGATCTCCGGACAGGAAGACTTTTCACGTGAGTTAAAGAGCATCCAAGTGTTTTCGGTTGTCGAAGAAGTTATTAAACAAAGCGAGGCGTTAACATTACACGTCGCTGACGATGCCAAGAATTTTACGGCTTTCCCCAAAGGCTCACTCTTAGCCTCAGATGAGGGTTATGAATACCGCACACAAGAAGATGGCGAACGCTTTGTTTTCCCCATCATCAATATACCAATCGGTCAGCGCGCGATGCTAGTTGTTGCGCCAACCACCCTGTAAACGATCACACTTTTCGAATTATTATGACTGCAAAAACAAAAGTATCCATCATCGGCGGCTCTGGCTTTTTATCTGCTGAACTGCTTAGAAATCTATTAGTACGTGACGACGTTGAGTTGTTACGCATATCAAGCAAAGATCATATCGGTCAAAATATCGGACAGGTACACCGTAGCTTTTACGGTATGAGCGATTTGGTATTAGAAGACATTCCTCCAACCGAATGCGTTGACGGTGCCGATATTGTAATATTGGCGATGCCGCATATCATCACCGCCAAAGTAGCAATGGAATTATTTGACACGGATGTGCGCATCATTGACTTGTCAGGTGATTTTAGGCTAAAGAATCTACACGATTATACCCGTGTATACGCGCCTGAGCATCCATGCCCTGAGCGGCTAGGCAGCTTTGTTTACGGCATGCCAGAATTATACGCCGACGAGATCAGAACCGCCAAACACGTCGCCAATCCCGGTTGTTTTGCAACCTGTATCGCTGCATCATTACTGCCGCTGGCGAAGTCTGGTCAACTCAGTGATAAAACCGTTCGCCTAGTAGCTTTAACGGGTTCTAGCGGCTCTGGCGTACACCCGCAAGTGGGTAATCACCACACCATTCGAAGCAATAATATTAAAGCGTATAAAGTTTACAATCATCAACACGAACCAGAGATCATTCAAACACTTGATGCCGCAGGTGCTAACAATGTGTCGTTAGACTTTGTGCCTGTCTCGGCGCCTTTGAGTCGCGGCATGATGTCTATCGCTCAGGTTGATGCGCCGGACGATGTAACTGAAGATCAATTACGTGAGCAATACCAAGCCTATTTCGCAGACTTCCCGATGATCACGGTTTTACCGAAAGGCATGACACCTGAAGTGGTTGCAGTGAAGAACACACTGCGTATTGAAATCGGCTTGGATATAAAAACCGATCCCGTCTCTGGTAAACGCACATTGTGTGCCATTGCCGCGCTCGATAATTTGATTAAAGGTGGTGCTGGTCAAGCAATACAAAATTTTAATCTGATGACCGGTCACGAGAATGCTTACCAACTGCAACAACCGGGCATGTGGCCTTAGTGACATGCTAGCAACATGCGAATCATGTGTCCAAGTAAGCTAATAGAGTAGGCGCTAATGAAAAAACCAATCGCAGTAATCAAAGTCGGTGGAGATATGCTTCTAAATCCAGCGGATAGAGCTGGCTTCGCATCTAACCTAAAAGACCTGAGCGATGCCGGCTGGAGTTGTGTAGTGCTGCATGGTGGTGGCCCACAACTAAATACGCTTCAAGCGCTACATGGTTTGGTGCCGTCTAAAATCGAGGGTCGAAGAATTACCAGTGAAGCCGACTTATTGGTCGTCAAACAAGCCCTGTGTGGTGAAGTCAATGTCGATTTGGTTGCCGCACTACTTGCCCAGGGAATAAACGCCTTCGGTTGTCATGGTGCTTCCGGTGGGCTTATTCGGGCACGTAAACGGCCACCAATGGAGTTTGCCGGTCATGGGCTAGTTGATATGGGCGAGGTCGGTGACGTTGAAAAAATCAACCTTGATTTGCTTGATGGCTTACTGTCGATGAACTTGGTCCCTGTGATTGCTTCTCTTGGAGTAGATCACAATGGCCGAGTATTCAATATTAACGCCGACACCACGGTTGCTGCTATCGCCAGCGCACTTAAGGCTGATGTTCTGATTCTTTCGACCATGGTGGGTGGTGTTTATAAAGATATCAATGATAAGCAAAGCCGTCTACCCGAGATCACGCCTAGCTCGGCCTCAGAGCTTATCTCAAGCGGTATAATTCGCGATGGAATGATTCCCAAAATACAAGAATCCTTAGCCTTATTGAGTCAGGGGGTCGGTTCAATAGTGGTTAGCAATGCCGCTGAAAAGGGTGGCTTTTTGGCTATATCTAAGGGGGATAATTCGATAGGAACACGCTTAGTTCGAGACATTTAGGGTGTCGTATTTGATTCTAAATGTCCATTTGTTGTGATTGCTTGATAATAAATGGTTAAAATTTAGCAACTAATGTCTATTTCGACCTAATAATAGAAAGCGGTTTCTAATTTACCCTAAAGTTCCTTAATTTGACTCTAGTTTTTCTCGCTCTGGATAGTACACTCTTGCAGAAATAATTATTTAGACCCATGTTGGAGAGACACGATGGACAACAATTTTTCATCGGCGGACCTCGAATTTCAGCAAGAAGTTCGAGCGTTTTTTAAAAGCGCCTATACACCAGAATTACAAGCAAAAGTAGAGTCTGGAGAAGACCATAAAGGCGTCGCTATTGAGTGGCAGAATAAATTAAATGACCAAGGCTGGTTTGCAGTGGATTGGCCTGTCGAGGTGGGCGGTACGGGTTGGACTCCGGTGCAGAAATTTATTTTTGAAACTGAGCGTTGTGACGCAGGTGCTCCAGATGTGGTTCCATTCGGTGTGAAAATGGTTGCTCCGGTAATATATACCTTTGGTAACGACGAGCAAAAGAAACGATTCTTACCGCGTATCTTAACTAGCGAAGATTGGTGGTGTCAGGGTTACTCTGAGCCTGGCGCTGGATCAGACCTTGCCGCATTGCAGACCAAGGCGATAAAAGACGGCGATGACTATCTTGTTACGGGAGCCAAAATTTGGACTACCTACGCGCAAAGCGCTGATTGGATTTTCTGCTTGGTTCGCACCGGTACATTTGAGAAGCGCCAGCAAGGCATTAGCTTTTTGTTAATTGACATGAAGTCAGAAGGTATTCAAGTTAACCCAATTCACTCAATTGATAATCATCACTCTCTCAACGAGGTGGTATTTGATAATGTGCGTGTTCCTCAAGAGAACCTAATCGGCGTTGAAAATCAAGGTTGGACTTATGCTAAAGCCTTGCTCGCGCATGAACGTACATCAATTGCTGGTGTCGCCGATAGTCGTCGTTGGTTGCGTGAAATTACTGAATTAGCTAAGGAGCAGACCAATTATAGAGGTAAGCTGATTGATGACCCGCTATTTCAAACACGTTTATCAGATATAGAAATAGAATTGATGGCGCTTGAATACATGGAGCTTCGTGTGCTGGCCAAGCTATCGTCCGGCGATACTCCAGGTGCGGAGTCGTCGCTTTTGAAAATCAAAGGCACCGAAATTCAGCAGTCCTTACAAGAGCTTCGCATGCAGGCCATTGGTGCATATTCTGGATCCTTACATTTAAATGATTTCGAAAGTGACCTACATCGTCGTGGATCAAACTCACGTCGAGCGTATATGTATGGACGTGCCGCAACCATCTATGGTGGTTCAAATGAAGTGCAGCGTAATGTTATTGCCAAAGCCGTTTTAGGTTTGTAGTCGGAGATTGAAAAATGAATTTTGAATATAGTGAAGAGCAAAATGCGCTCAAAGAAAGCATCGTCCGGTGGGCACAAGATAATTACAGCTTCGAGCAACGTCGTGTAGGCGCTGATTCTGACAATGGCTTCAGCCAAGACCACTACAACACTTTCGCCGAGCTTGGCTGGTTGTCAGTTCCATTTAGCGAAGAATACGGTGGTTATGGCGGCAGCGTGGTCGATATTGCTGCCGTTATGGAAGAGTTTGGTAAAGCGTTGGTAGTTGAGCCTGTTTTCCCTAACTTGATTTTGTTTGGTGGTTTATTAGAGCGCAGTACTAACGAGACAATCAAGGCTGATCTTATCCCTCAAATAATCGACGGTAGCCTTATGGGGGCCGTCGCCATGTATGAGCCACAGGCTCGTTTTGATGTAAGTAATATTGCCACTACGGCAAATGAAGCGGGTGATGCCTACGTTATAAGCGGCCATAAATCAGTTGTTCTTGGTGGCGCACACGCAAAAAAACTAATTGTAGTCGCACGCACCAGCGGAGCTCAGACCGACGAAGATGGCTTGAGCCTGTTCTTAGTTGACGCCGATGCAAGCGGAGTTGAAGTCAACGCATATCCGTTAATGGATGGCCAGCGAGTAGCTGATATCCATTTTAATAACGCTACAGGTCAATTAATCAGCGATCTTGGTAACGCCAGTTTAGCCATCAGCCAGGTGCTTGAGATAGCCCACGTAGCCTTAGCTGCTGAAGCTGTGGGCCTGATGTCTGTACTCAATCAAACGACCGTTGAATATACTAAAACACGTAAGCAATTTGGTGTGACGATTAGCTCATTCCAAGCCTTACAGCATCGTATGGTTGACACCTTTATGTCTTACGAGCAGGCTAAGTCGTTATTAGTCGGCACGCTGGTGGAACTGACCGATGACAGAACTACCCCTGAGCGCGCTAGCAAAATGGTTAACGCACTGCGCACCCTGGTAGCTAAGAATGGTAAGCATATCGGTGACGAAGCGATCCAGTTGCATGGCGGTATGGGCTTAACCGATGAGATGAATATCGGGCACTACCATAAACGTATGATGATGATTAACTTGATTTTTGGTAATGGTGATTTCTTCCAGCACCAATTCAATCAAGTGGCGTACGCAAGCTAGTGTTAGTTAAGACTATCGATGATATAAAAACCGTCATGGTTGCGGGCGCAGGCACATTGGGCCTGCGCATTGCGCTTCGTTGTGCTTTTGATGGCTTTAAGGTCAAGATGTTTGACGTCAGTGAGGAGCAACTTAAAACCGCTCAAGCGATGCAAGCTAAGCTTACTAGACGCTTTTTGAAGATGGGTAAAATCACCCAACATCAAGCTGATCTTGTTAACACCAACTTGAGTGTCACCAGCAATATTGATGAGGCGGTTAAAGACATTGACTTGATCAGTGAGTCGGTGACTGAAAATGTAGACTTGAAGAAGGCATTCTATGCTGATCTCACACCCCGTTTACAGCAAGGCGTGATCGTAACGACGAATACGTCTTACCTTTTACCGTCGGCCTTACTCAGCTCTATTCAACAGCCAGAGTTGTTTTGCGCACTTCATTTTCATGACGTGTTTAATCAAATTGTGGTTGATGTCATGCCGCATCCGGGTACTGATCAAGCGGTTATTGATTTGCTCATGGAATTTGGTAAACGCATAAATCAAATACCGGTATTTGTACAAAAAGAAAGCCCCGGATATATGTTTAACGCTATGCTGATGGCGATTCTTGGCCAAGCATCGGAGTTATTTGCTAACGACGTCGGCAGCTTTCAAGACATTGACCGATCATTCATGGGTAATTTTGGCACTATGGCTGGACCCTTTGGGATGATGGACCAAGTTGGTTTAGAGACTGTTTGGCATATTGTCAGCGCTCAAGACGATGAGCGTAGCAACGTCTTTGCCGATATTATTAAATCGTATATAGACCAAGGCAAGTTAGGCTACAAATCGGGAGAAGGTTTTTATACCTATCCAGGGCCCGAGTACGCCCAGCCAGAGTTTCTAAAAGCCTAAGGTTCATTCTAAGCGCTTATCCTAAGTCGCTTAGAATAAGTCGCTTATCCTAAGTCGCTTAGAATAAGCCGCTTAGAATAAGTCGCTTACTACTTGGTAATATCGGTGTTAATCACCATTCTTGCTCAAGCGAAAATCTAACAAACGTAGAGGAAAATCAACATGAAAGATGCTGTTATTGTATCCACCGCAAGAACCCCAATCGGTAAAGCCTACCGTGGTGGTTTTAATGATTTACACAGTGCCACATTGGGAGCCGCCGCGGTGCGTGGTGCGGTAGAACGTGCTGGCATAGATACTGCAGAAGTTGATGATGTAATCATGGGCGCAGCACTTCAACAAGGTGCTCAAGGCGGCAATATTGCACGCCAAATTGCATTGCGCGCAGGCTTGCCTGCATCGGTTGCTGGAATGTCAATTGATCGCCAATGTTCGTCTGGCTTGATGGCCGTGGCAACCGCTGCGAAACAAATCATCGTTGATGGTATGACTACCGTTGTTGGTGGTGGCGTAGACAGCATCAGCTTAGTGCAAAACGACAAGATGAACCTGCACCGCGCGGTTGATAAAGAGTTGGTTGCACAGCATCCGCATATCTACATGCCTATGTTGCAAACCGCGGAGGTTGTCGCTAAGCGTTATGGCATTACACGTGAGCAGATGGACGAATATGGCTTGCAATCGCAAACACGGACCATTGCCGGCTATGAGGCTGGAAGGTTTGCCGATGAGTTAGTTTCGGTTGATTGCACTAAACTTGTGTATGACAAAGAGACTAAAGAGGCTTCAAAACAAGACGTTACTGTTAACCAAGATGAAGGACTACGCGCTACTACGCTCGACGGCTTAGCCGGTTTAAAAACGGTGGTTGACGGAGGAACGATTACCGCTGGCAACGCATCGCAATTGTCCGATGGAGCATCGGCACAAATTGTAATGGATGCTAAGGTCGCTGAACAACGGAATATCGAACCTCTGGGTATTTATCGTGGTATGGCAGTCGCTGGTTGTGAGCCAGATGAAATGGGAATCGGCCCGGTGTTCGCGGTACCAAAGTTACTCAAGGCCAATGGTCTGACGGTTGATGATATTGGCTTATGGGAACTAAACGAAGCGTTCGCAGTTCAGGTGATTTACTGTCGCGATAAGCTTGGCATTGATAATGAAAAGTTGAATGTGAACGGTGGCGCTATTTCAGTCGGACATCCGTACGGTATGAGCGGTTCTCGCATGATCGGCCACGCCTTAATCGAGGGTAAGCGCCGTGGCGTTAAATTCGTTGTTATTACCATGTGTGTTGGCGGAGGAATGGGTGCCGCAGGTCTGTTCGAAGTCGCCTAAACCAGCCTCCCAACTCAGCTGATTGCGAATCAATTCCCGCCCTATGGGAATTGAATTTGGATAGAGATCTATGATCAAACTTTACGGTTCACAGTTTTCACTTTTCACTGGAAAAGTTCGGTCTTACCTTTATAAAAAAGGGATTGAATTTGAGGAAGTTACATCGACCTTGAAAGTGTACAGAAATTTTATCATTCCACGAACGGGTGTACGCTATATTCCGGTGATTCAAACAGAGAATGATACTGTGATCCAAGATAGCACGGTCATAATTGATGCTCTAGAAGCTGACTATCCAGAGCGTTCTGTTTATCCAGACACGGCAAAGCAAAAATTGGTTTCTTTGTTACTCGAAGTGTACGGTGACGAATGGCTGATGATTCCGGCAATGCACTATCGCTGGAACTTCCCAGAAAAGAACGAGAAATTTATCTACACAGCCTTCGGTAGCTTGGTTATGCCCAGCGCCCCTAAATTTATTCAGCGGTTGCTTGGCAAAAAGGTAGGTTCAAAGTTTAAACGCTTTGTTCCTCGTTTGGGTGTTACTGCGGAAAATATCCCAGCGCTTGAGGCCTCTTATGAGCAGCTTTTGAGGGATTTAAACACCCATTTCAAACAACACGACTACCTTCTTGGTGGTCGTCCTTCAATTGGCGACTTTGGTTTAATCGGCCCAATGTATGCCCATCTATACAGAGACCCAGCGCCCGGCGAACTTATGCAGCGAATTGCCCCAGAGGTTTGTAAATGGGTTGAACGCATGATTAGCGCTGAGATTGCTACCGGCGAATTTCTTGCCGATGACGAAATCCCCGCAAGCTTGATTCCAGTATTGCAGCGTATGGCGGCTGAGCATCTACCGGTTTTGTTGGATACCGATGCTCGTTTAACGCTATGGCGTAGCCAACATGTCGACACCCGAGTAGTAGCACGTTTTATCGGTATGCATAAGTTCTCTGTCGAAAA
>Ga0316189_10002184_pt1 | contig 19257 bp, 16 predicted proteins | sample LowCovwburrow_MG_FD_204930 | JGI IMG/M metagenome (GOLD analysis project Ga0316189, IMG submission 204930) | Coastal sediment microbial communities from Maine, United States - Lowes Cove worm burrow | ecosystem: Environmental > Aquatic > Marine > Coastal > Sediment | place: USA: Maine...
CAGCGGGTTTTTACGCTGCTGCTCGACCTTGCGCCATGCCGCGGCGACGCGACGTGATTCCGGGGTCAGAAAGGCAAAAAGATTGCAGCCGCAGAAATCACCGTCCCTGAAACGGGTGACAGTTTTCTTCGCTTTTGGAAACTTGTCATGTATTGCGGAAAAGGCGACTGTCCCTACGGCGAGATCAGCGCCGCTTTGCAGCGCGCCGTCAAGAAAGTGATCGACAATCCCGGCAGTCAACAGCGGGTGGTCTGCGGTGGTGACCAGCACCGGGGTTGCGTCGGCAAGACCCTGCATGACCTGCCAGGCGCTGCTGCTCGGGCTGTCGGCCGCGGCTCTCCAGCCGATCTGTCCTTTATTAAGCGCATGCTCCAGAAACTCGCTGTATGCCAGATGTTCACGCGCCGGACCGGAGAGGAGGATAGTCTCAACCCGTGCGCTGGACAGCAGTGCTGTAACTACATGCTGCAGCATCGGTGTGCCATCGATTTTTATTAATGCCTTGCAGCAGACGCCGGAGGCTTCCAGCAAGGGATCATGGGCATTGCGGTCAGCGGCCAGGACGATGGCGGTAAAGCGTTCGGCAGTCATGGGCAGCGTGATTTACAGCGCTTTTTCATACAGGCGGAATGTCTGGCAGGCTCGTCCGCCCAGGGATTCGATAATGTTGCGCATGCCGCTATTGTGTTCCAGGATCCAGGACATTTCCATTTCCCGGATGCCGCGCGCCAGCACCGGGTAGCGCAGGGTGTCGGTAATCATGAAGGAAAGCGCCGGGCCGAACAGTGTGTGGTGATATTTTTTACGCACCCCCATCAGGGGGATGCGGGCGGTTTTCGGGTAGCGCACCTTGAGACGCCACAGCAGTTTCAGCCAGCCAAAGGGCAGCAGCTTTCCGTGCAGATCCTGGATGGCTTCGTTGACGTTCGGCAGGCAGACAATCATGGCCGCCGCTTCGCCGTCGACTTCGGCAATCTGTACAAAATCGTCGTCGATCAACAGTGACATTAACTTGCCGACCTCATCAAATTCCGCCTCGGTAATAGGTACCATCCCCCAGTTTTCCGACCAGGCATCGTTGAAAATGTCGCGCAGCAGCGCCAGTTCGCTTTTCAGCCGTTTGCGATTCAGTGGCCGGATATGGACCCGCTCTGCGACCCGGCTGACCAGGCGCTGCATGACCCTGGGGACTTCAAAGTCCGGGGGCTGGCGGTAGGCGATCAGATCGACCGCCTTGCGGTAGCCGGCCGCCTCCACAGCCTGCGCATAAAAGGGGCGGCCGTGCACCATCATGATGCGTGAGGGTGTATCAAAGCCATCGATCTGCAGGCCGCATTCCTCGTTGATCGACAGGTTGAAGGGCCCGGTAATGCGTTGCATGCCCTCGTCCTTCAACCAGTTTTCAGCATTCCGGAACAGGGTTTTGAATACCTGCGGGTCGTTTTCTGATTCCAGGCAGCCAAAATGACCTGTCCGGTCCTGGTATTTCTGCAGGTGGAGGTCATCGATCTGGGCGCTGATCCGCCCCACCGGCTGGTCACCCCGCCAGGCAACCCATGCACGCCAGCGCGCGTGCTGAAAAAACGGGTTCTTTTTGCTAAATCGCTCTTTTTGCTCGAATAATAATGGGCTGACCCAGTTCGGGTCATTGCGGTACAGCCTCCCGGGCAGGCGGATGAATGCGTTCATCTGTGCGCGATTTTGTACTGCGCGAACCGTCAGTTCGTCCTTGTCGTGCGGCATTTGCTTGTGATCAGCCTTTAGTTTTGCCGTTGCAGGGCGATGATCATACGCGGCTGATTTGCCGGTCGCCAGACTGGCCGGATAGCCGCAAAGCTGACCACTGCGGGTAGCTTGTTTTCCTGGCGAGCCGGTGCTCAACCAGATTTCGAGAAAATAATGGTCCGTATTTTGCTATCGGGACTGATGGAATCATAGGGTCTTGCGGACAGCCATACCCGATTTGGGGCGAAGATATGTTTGTAGTAAAATAACGACAACTGCGATATAAATTCCACAAGCGAGACACGATGGCCGAAAAAATTCTGAAAAAAGTATTGTATTTTTACCCTATTGTATGAATAATGCACAACCGTATCGTAGGGCAACAGGCCACGGACAAGTTAGTTGGGAAAATACAACGCTTGTTCGATAATTGGCAGTTTCCATGCGGATAAATACTTTTTGGGTTACATGATGCTCCGGGTCTTCCTGCATATGTAGCCCAAGTGAACTTTTTTTGGGGTGTTTCTGTCTCTGGACGGGAGCCTGACGTAGCGAACCTCAATTAGGGATTAAGTTTTGGGCACAATATCGACACCAACCGTACACAATCTGCCATTTCGTGCCGCTGATTTCGCCACACTACCTGAAGCCCTGGATTACTCGGCTCAGGGCGAAACCGGTGCGAATTTTTATACGGGCAGAGGTGAACTTTACGCAACACTTCCTTATGAGGAATTGCGTAAAGAATCGCGCGTGCTTGCACGCAAATTACTCGGTGCCGGTCTCGAGAAGGGTGATCGCGTTGCCCTGGTTGCAGAGACCAATCCTGATTTCCTGCGTTTCTTTTTCGCCTGCCAGTATGCCGGACTGATTCCTGTTTCCCTGCCGGCTTCCGTGAATCTGGGTGGGCATACAGTCTACGTGACCCAGTTGCGAGGCCTGCTGCAATCCAGCAAAGCGGCAATGGCTATGGCCCCCAGCGGTTATGCTTCGTTCCTCGAAGAAGCCGGAGAGGGTCTGGGCCTGAGACTGATTGGTGATCCCGGCGTTTTTGACGCGCTTGCGGAAGCCGATATCGAATTGCCAGCGGTAGGGCCTGACGATGTAGCCTACATTCAGTACACATCCGGCAGTACCCGCTTCCCGCGTGGTGTTGTCATCAAGCAGAAAGCCGTTATGAGCAACCTGACGGGCATCATCCGTCACGGTGTCAAGATGGGCCGCGGTGACCGCTGCTTCTCGTGGCTGCCGTTCTACCATGACATGGGCCTGGTCGGTCTGGTGTTGGTGCCGGTAGCTGCCCAGGTTTCTGTTGACTATCTGGATACGCGTGAATTCGCCATGCGTCCGCGCCAATGGCTGCGTCTGATGACCAAGACCAAGGCGACGATTTCGTTCAGCCCGCCTTTTGGTTACGAACTGTGCACGCGGCGTTTGCGTTCCGGTGAAGCCGACAAGTACGACTTGAGCAACTGGCGCGTAGCGGGTGTCGGCGCGGAAATGATCCGTTCTGAAACCCTGACCCGTTTTGCCAAGGCGCTGGCGCCGGCCGGGTTCAACGAAAAAGCATTTCTGGCCTGTTATGGCATGGCTGAATGTTCGCTGGCGATCAGTTTTTCACCCTTGTTCGAAGGGCATTCCACCGATTGTGTTGACGGCGACCATCATTCTGACCATCAGGAAGCATTGCCGATCGCAAATCTCGAAAATCCGGGCAGAGCGCGGTGTTTTGTGGAATGCGGCAAGCCGTTGCCTGAATACGAAGTGGAAATCCGTGACGAGGCAGGCAATGTATTGTCTGACCGCCGCAGCGGTGGCATTTTCGTGCGCGGAGACAGTGTCATGTCCGGTTATTTCAATGAGCCGGAAGAAACGGCTCGCACCCTGTCGGAAGACGGGTGGCTGAATACCGGTGACGTGGGTTACCAGGTTGACGGCAGCCTGATTATTACCGGGCGCAAGAAGGATCTGATTATTATCAACGGTCGCAATATCTGGCCGCAGGACCTGGAATATCTTGCCGAACATCAGCCCGAAGTACGTATGGGCGACGCGCTGGCTTTCTCAGTGCCGAGTCCTGATGGCGATGAGATATGCGTGTTGGTGGTTCAGTGCCGTGAGACCGATGCGAACATGCGCGCAAATCTGACCGATCGTTTAAACCGTCTGGTTCATCTGGAACTGGGTATAGGCGTGCTGGTCGAGCTGGCGCCGCTGCATACTCTGCCGCGCACTTCATCGGGCAAGTTATCGCGTTCCAAGGCACGTCAGAACTTCATTGATTCGCACGATATGAATGCGCTGGCCAGGGAAATGACTGACGAGCTGGAGCTTAAGCAAGGCTAGCATCCGGTGAGCAGCTGCTACAGAAATAACCGGCTTCGGCCGGTTATTTTTTTGCCGTCATAATCACATGGATAGAGCACTAGCAATGTCTGAATGGGTAGCGGTTACCGGCGCCACGGGATTTATTGGACAGGCGATCTGCCGCCTGTTGCACCATACCGGGTGGCAGGTGCGTGCCCTGGTGCGGCCCAAAGCGCGCACACAAGCGCTGCAAGGCATGGTCGATGAGTGGGTGCCTGGTGATCTGAGTGACCGTGAAGCACTGAACCGGCTGTGCACGAATGCGGTTGCCGTTGTGCATTGTGCGGGCGTGGTGCGTGGTGTCGATGCGCAGGCATTTGACCAGGTGAACGTCGACGGCGTGCACAATCTTGTTGGTGTAATGTCCGCACATACGCAACCCGCACGTCTGTTGTGTCTTTCTTCGCTAGCTGCACGTGAACCCGCTTTGTCCTTCTATGCTGCAAGCAAGTACCGGGGAGAACAGGTGCTGGAGCAACAGGCCGGCGCCCTGAACTGGATCGCGCTGCGTCCGCCCGCTGTATACGGGCCCGGTGACCGTGAAATGCTGCCCTTGTTCAGGCTTATGGCGAAGGGGTTTGCGCCGGTCTTTGGTGAAAAGGATGCGCGCTTCTCCATGATTCATGTCGAGGATATCGCCCGTCTGGTTGATCGCTGGTTGCAGTGCGAGGCGATTTCAAACGGTGTCTACAGTCTGCACGATGGCAAGCAGGGTGGTTATAACTGGGATGAGATGATATCCGTCGTATCCAGGTTGTGCCAGCGGCAGGTGCGCGCAATAAAGATTCCTCCGTTCGCACTATCGGCCCCGGCGTGGATCAATCGCGGGCTGGCACGCCGGCTGGGCTATGCACCCATGCTGACACCGGAAAAGCTGCGTGAATTGCGTCATCCGGACTGGGTTTGTGACAACGATGCTATCCAGCAGGTGCTGGACTGGCAGCCGGAGCTGCAACTTGAGGACGGTTTGAAAAAAACGCCTGGCTGGTGCCCGTCTCTGGATTGAATCTCCTACGACCCGATCCGGGTGTTGATATCCGGCAGTGTCTTGCCCGGATTCAGAATACCGTCAGGATCAAACTGCTGTTTGATGGCGTGCATCAGGTTCAGGCTGTTCTGGTCCAGTTCTTTCGATACCCAGTCACGTTTTACCAGACCGATGCCGTGCTCACCTGAAATTGTGCCGCCCATTTTCAGCACAGCACTGAATACGTCTTCCAGGCAGGCTTCGGCGCGCTGCTGCTGTGCCGGATCGTCAGGATCATAGAGCAGATTTACGTGCAGGTTACCATTGCCGGCATGGCCAAAATTGATGATCTTGATACTGTGTCTGGTAGAGAGCCTGCCAAGCTGCTCGACCAGTTCCGGCATACACGAAACCGGTACAACGACGTCCTCGTTGATTTTCTTGGGTGCCACGCGGCGCAGCGCGGGGGACAGTGCCTTGCGGGTTTCCCACAGCGCCGTTACCTCTTGCTGCGATCTGGCCTGTTGGATATCCAGTGAACCGGCAACCGATGCTGCGTCAACAAGATGCGACACCATGTTGTCCAGTTGTGATTCGATGCCATCGACTTCAATCATTAGCAGCGCGCCGGCTGTTTCGGGAAGTCCGGGTTGTGTATCGCGAACCATGGCTATGGCGTTGCCATCCATGAATTCCAGGGCACAGGGAATAACCGCTTGCGACATGATGCTGGAAACCGCGCGTGCAGCACTGTGTACATCTTTATAAATGGCTCGCAAGGTACGCTTTGCCGGTTGCAAAGGGGTCAGTTTCAGGGTGGCTTCGGTGATGATCGCCAGCGTGCCTTCCGAGCCGATCAGCAGTCGGGTCAGGTCGTATCCTACAACGCCCTTGGTGGTCCTCACGCCGGTATGCAGGGTTTCGCCGGCGCCGGTAACCACCTTCAAAGCCAGTGTGTTTTCCCGTGGTGTACCATACTTTATGGCGCGCGGACCGGCAGAGTTATACGCCAGGTTGCCACCTACGGTGCATACCGCAGCGCTGGTAGGGTCTGGCGGCCAGAAGAAGCCTTCGGCGGCGGCGGCTTCCTGCACGGCTTTATTGCTTATACCTGGTTCTACCACCATCAGCCGGTTGTCGCGGTTAAGTTCGACAATACGATCCATACGCTGCATGGAGAGGATCAGTGAATGATTGTCGCGAGGAACTGTCGCACCCGTGGTGCCGGTACCCTGGCCACGCGCTATCAACGATATCCCATGGGTCCGGCAGGCCTTCACAATAGATACAACCTGCTGGTGGTCTTCGGGCAGTGCCACGGCCAGTGGCTGGCCCTGCAGGGTACTGTTGTCGTAGCCGTATGCACGGCAGTCTGCGGGATCAGTGAGCAGCTGCCGGGCAGCGAGCAGCGTTCCCAGGTGGTTAATGAAGTCAGACTGCAAGGTTTTTATGTGCAGGGTTAATCCAGGTACCGGTAGAGCGTGACTATGCGCTGTACGCCGCTGATCTTGCGGGCCTGCTCGGTAACTTCGGAGGCTTCCTGTCGGTACAGCAGCCCCATGAGAAATACAGTTCCGTTTTCGGTAACGACCTTGACCCGGGTGGGGTCGAAACCTTCGGCTTTCACCTTGAACAGGGCTGACTTTACCTTGCTGGTTATCAGGGAGTCGCTGCTGCGCGTCATCATGGAGCTGGGTGCGGCGATAACAAGTTCATTGTGTACGCGCCGGACTTTCTTCTGGGCGCGAGCGATCTCGCCGGCCCGCGTGCGGAATGCCTCGCTAGGCGTTTCACCGCTCAGCAAGACGATATAATCGTAGCTGGTGACGTTAATATGCGACTGCTGGCTCAGTTCCTTTTCCTTGCCTAGTCCATTGATGACACGCAGTTCGATTGCCTGGTCCTCTACGATGGACCCCGCGGTGCGCCGGTCGTGAACCACGGATGCAGTCGCGGCAGCGCCACCCACCACGACAACCGGTACACAGCCATTCAGCAATAGAGCGGTAATCAACAGGGTGCCCGAAACAATCCAGCGTTTTGCCATAATAAGGAATCTCCAGTTTTGTTATTAAACAGCGTGTACGTTAGTAAGTGTCAGCCGTCCGCCTGAAAAGCATTCGCAAACCATTCGACGCTAACATCATCCAGCTTGCCCTCGATCGCCACCACATCAAAACGTGCCGGGGTGTTCCAGTTTTGGTGCACAGTCATGTAGTAGCGTGCGCACTGGACGATCCGGTTTTGCTTGCTACGGGATACCGTTTCCGCTGCGTGGCCGAACCTGATTTGTTGACGGTATCGTACCTCAACGAAGACCAGGCTGTCGCCATCGTGCATGACCAGGTCGATTTCACCCCGGCGACAATGAAAATTGCGGGTCAGCAGTCTCAGTCCATGGCGTATCAAATACCGGCATGCCAGTACCTCAGCGTGGTCTCCCGTTGCTTTCCGGTTCATTTTGTCCCTCCCTGGGCAAAATTTGTTGCGGTTGTCCCTTGCGAAATTGTGCCCATTCCAGGGCGCGGTGCAGCTGTTTATTTTCGTCCAGTGTCAGAACACCTGTGGCACCGGGAAAATAGGCGAAGCCGGGCATGTTCAGGGACTCCAGCCACGGACTTACCTGGTAGGCATCGTAGCCGAGGGCAAACAGGCGCTGGAAACGCTGGCTGCGAATTGGCCAGACGGACAACAGTTGCTCGCGCTGTTCTGACCAGCGGCCTTCGTAATCAAGCACCCAGGGGATGTCGCAGAAAAACAGGCCGTCCATATCCCGGTCAAGTGACGGGTCAGGGCTGGCAGCAAAGACATGGGACGTGCTGTAGATTGGCAAGTCGCCCGCGTGATGAAAGCGTAGTTGGGGTTTCAGCTGGCGAGCCTGCCTGGGGAAAGCGAGTACAAAAATGGCGTCTACATCCTGGCGGCGGCGCGGTTCGAAATCCAGCTTTTCTCCCAGTAACTGTTGCAGTGCCCGGTGGCGGTTTTTGCTGGCATCCAGATTCAACGTACGCTGAATAGGCGACTTGAAATCCGCGCTATCGGACGCGTACTGCCCGCTGGTAAGTATCTCTCCTCCCAGACTGATGAACTGTTGTTGAAATGCCGCCAGTACGCGCGAGCCCCAGGCCGTGTCGGTCACCAGTGCAATCACCTGTCGCTGGCCATCATTGATCATTTTTTCCGCAACCTGCCGGGCTTCGTCTTCCGGGGCCAGGCCATACTGGTACAGGGGTAACCCGCTTCGTCTGTTACTGGTCTGGTTCAGGGCGAGCACCGGAACCGGAAGGTCGTCCGAGCGTGCGAGTTGCTGGATACTGTCTTTCAGTAACGGGCCAATGACAAATTCGGCGCCTTCCTGGACGGCGTTCTGGTAAACCGACCACAGCATCTGCGCGTTGCCACCGGTGTCGTAGAAACGCAACTCGGGCTGTTCCAGGGTGTCCTGGTAGTAAGCAGCCATAATGCCGTCACGGATGGCCATTGCGGAGTCCGCCGCAGCACCGCTCAAAGGCAGCAGCACCGCGATGTGCTTTGCGCGCGCGCCAAACTGACCGGCCTGCTGCAGCAGGTCGGGTAACAGTGTGGTTGCGGCACTATGCTCGGGATAACGCATGCGCCAGCTATCCAGCTCCGCATTCCAGCGCCTTGAATCGCGCGCATTCTGACGGGTCAGCAGCACCAGCTCCATCCAGCCACTGAGCGGGTCGGGAGGCGGACTGGTACGTAACTGGCGCAAGGCGTCATCAGACAGGTTGGAAAACTGCTCCCATATCAGGTACTGGTTGGCCAGTTTCTGTGCCGGATCGTCGATCAGCCCGTCCAGCCAGATCAATTGCCGGGCCGCCTCCAGGGCATTGCCTGTCATCGCGTAGGCTTCGGCGCGTACCCGGTAATAGCGTTTGCCGAAATCGGGCAGGGACTCTGGATTGCTGATTTCCTGAAGATGTTCCAGAGCCCTGTCCGGCTGGTGCTCTGCCAGAGCACGTTCGGCATCCAGCAGAATATAGCGAGTGTGTTGCGACGGGTTGAGGCTGGCCGGGTCCAGGCTGGCCAGTACCGGAGTCAGTTGCTGCCATAGTTCACCCCTGGCGAGTAGCTCCGCGGCGCTCAGGTGCAGCATATTGCGTTGATTTTCAGATGCTGTTTTGGCCGCGCTGATATACAGTTGCGCAGCAGAGAGATAATCGCCCTGGTCAACGTAGGTCTGCGCTGCGGCAGACAGGGTGTCTTCGGCGGTGGTTTGCGCCCGCTCGGGCGGGCCTGCACAGCCGGCAAGGGTCAGCAGGACGATGCACAGCAGTGAAAGTAATCGGTACACAAGTATCCGTGCAGTCAGGAAAACGGGTAGCCGCTTATTGTAATGGGGTCCGGGCGCTAGTGCATGCTATTTTGGCGCGCTGCAAAAGCCGCTCAGGCTCTGGAAAAGAATGATGGAAAAAGGTCAGCAGGTGCCCGGCGTCGGTTCTCTTTATGTGGTGGCAACCCCCATCGGCAATCTGGCCGATCTGAGTGCGCGGGCCATCGAAGTCCTTGGCACTGTGGATCGTATTGTCGCGGAAGACACCCGCCACAGCAGAAAGCTGTTGCAGCATTATGCGCTGCAAACACCAATGGCGGCATTGCACGAACATAACGAACGTGAACTGGCGCCACAACTTGTACAGCAGCTGGTGGAGGGACGCTCGCTGGCCATGATTTCCGATGCAGGCACGCCACTGATCAGTGACCCCGGATTTAACCTGGTACGCCTGGCGCGCGAGGCTGGTGTGCCAGTGGTGCCGGTGCCGGGGCCCAGCGCCCTGATCTGTGCCCTGTCGGCGTCCGGCCTGCCCACAGACCGTTTTGTCTTCGAGGGGTTTTTACCCGCCAGGCGTACTGCCCGCAAGCACCGCCTCGAACAGCTGTGTCGGGAATCCCGCACCCTGATCTTTTATGAATCCAGTCATCGAATCGTGGAGTCTTTGCAGGACATGCAGGCGCAGTTCGGGGACCGGCGCCAGGCAGTCGTGGCGCGTGAGCTCACCAAGCAGTTCGAGACCATACACGGTGATACGCTGGCGGCTCTGCTGCAGTGGATAACGGCTGATCCCAATCAGCAGAAAGGCGAATTTGTTGTTCTGGTACAAGGGCTTGAACAAACGGAAAGTTACCACGTGACGCCCGAGGCTGAGCAACTCCTGCTGCTGTTACTCGAAGAATTGCCGATAAAAAAAGCCGCCAAGCTGGCAGCACGTTTCACGGGCCTCAACAAAAGGACTTTGTACGACAGGGCCTTACAGCTGAAGTGAATCCGGACTGATCAAGCCTTGGCAGGCACCTGATGCCGGCGTAGCGCCCAGACCACGTGTTCACGAACCAGTTCGGATGGATGCGTGCGTCTGTCTTCAAGTGCCCTGATAACAGGGCGACTGCTCGGCCCATTGCCGAGTGCAACAGCGATATTCCTCAGCCAGCAGTCGTAACCGATGCGGCGAATCGCGGAGCCTTCCGTGTAATCGAGAAATTCCTCTTCACTCCATTGAAACAGTGTTATCAGCGCGGCACTGTCCAGCCGGTGGCGCGGCATAAAATCATTTTCCCGGCTGGCCTGCGCGAAGCGGTTCCACGGGCACACCAGCTGGCAGTCATCGCAGCCATAGATGCGGTTGCCGATAAGGGGCCGGAATTGCTCCGGAATAGACCCACGCAGCTCGATGGTGAGATAGGCAATACAGCGCCTGGCATCCAGCTGGTACGGCGCAACGATGGCGCGGGTCGGGCAGCACTCGATACAGGCCTGACAGGTGCCGCAGTGTTCAGTCGCGGGCGGGTCAACGGGCAGGGGTAAATCGGTGAACAGTTCACCGAGGAAAAACCAGGATCCGCCTCGATCGTCAATCAGGTTGGTGTGCTTGCCGATCCAGCCCAGTCCGGCCTTCTGTGCGAGTGCTTTTTCCAGTACCGGCGCACTGTCGGTGAAGGCGCGGTAGCCGAACGGCCCAACGCGCTGTTCAATACGCCGGGCGAGTTGCTGCAGGCGTTTGCGCAGCACCTTGTGGTAATCACGGCCCAGCGCATAGCGCGACAGGTAGGCCTGTAACGGGTCGTCGAGTACCTGCCGGGCAGCGGCGCTCGGTTCCGGCCAGTAGTCCATGCGCACCGATATAATTCGCACGGTGCCCGGTACCAGCTGTGCGGGCCGGCTGCGTTTACTGCCGTGGCGCTGCATGTAATCCATTTCGCCGTGACGTTTTTCTCCCAGCCACTGCAGCAGATACGCCTCGTCTTCATCCAGCGCAGTATCGGTAATACCCACGGCCTGGAACCCCAGCTCGCGGCCCCACTGTTTGATCTGACGGGCCAGCCGGGCAAAATCCGGCGATTTGTGCGGATCCTCTTCGAATCGGGCCGGACTGGATTTGGACGAAAGCTTCACGGTATGGTTGGCAGCAATATTAATTATGGACATTGTATGCCGGAACCGACTTACATTCCGCTTTATACGGCGGCGCAGGTGCGCGAACTGGACCGCACCGCCATCGAGGCGAGAGGTATTCCCGGTTACCAGCTGATGTGCCGGGCCGGACAGGCGCTGGCCGACTGTATCGCGCGTAGCTGGCCTGCTGCCGGCAAGGTCTGTGTTTTGTGTGGGCCGGGAAACAACGGTGGTGACGGCTATGTCGTGGCGCGCCTGTTGCGAGCCTCCGGTATTGATGTCCGTTTGTTGAGCCTGTCTGACCCGGACAGTCTTAAGGGAGATGCCGCGCAGGCGGCGCAGGACTACGTGGCGCAAGGCGGTCAATGCAGTCCGTTTACCGGAGCACTCGAAGAACCGCTGGACCTGCTGGTGGATGCACTGCTGGGTACAGGCCTGGACCGGCCGGTTGCAGGGGATTTTCGCTCGGCCATCGAGGCGCTTAACAGGCACCCGGCGCCGGTGCTGGCGGTGGATATACCCAGTGGGCTGCACGCGGACAGCGGGCGGGTGCTGGGTGTCGCCACACAGGCGCAGCAAACACTGACTTTCATCGGGCGTAAACGGGGTCTGTATACTGGTGCCGGTGTGCGCCACGCCGGTCGGGTTGAGTTTGATGATCTTGCCGTGCCTGCTGATATTTACCAGGACCAGGTCGCAGACGCCTGTTTGGTAGCACAACCCGCACTGGGACCCATCGCACGCCCGCGCGCTGCTGACGCGCACAAAGGGCAGTTCGGACACGTTCTCATCGTCGGTGGCAACCAGGGAATGTCCGGTGCAGCACGCTTGGCCGCCGAGGCTGCAGCTCGCTGCGGTGCCGGCCTGGTATCGGTGGCCACCCGTCCGGAACATGCGGCAGGCCTCAATGCAGGGCGCCCCGAGCTGATGGTGCATGCTGTCGAGCAAGCCGCTGATCTGCAGCCACTGCTGAGGCGCGCCAGTGTCGTCATTATCGGCCCCGGTCTGGGGCAGACCGCCTGGTCAAAAATGTTATTTGAACGCGTGCTGGATTCAGAACTGCCGCTGGTCGTCGACGCCGATGCGCTGAATCTGCTGGCGCGGGATCCCCGGCAGCGGGATAACTGGATACTGACCCCGCACCCCGGTGAGGCGGGTCGCCTGCTGCAGCAGACGACAGAGGCCATCGAACAGGATCGATTCGCCGCGCTACGGCAGTTGCTGGATCGTTACCGGGGAGTCGCGGTATTAAAGGGTGCGGGCAGTTTGATAGCGTCCAGCAAGAGGCCGATACACCTCTGTACCCGGGGTAATCCCGGTATGGCCAGCGGTGGCATGGGCGATGTGCTGAGCGGCGTGCTGGGTGCCCTGCTGGCGCAGGGGCTGGGTGCGTTCGAGGCAGCCAGTGCGGGTGTCTTTCTACACGCAAAATCGGCCGATGTTGCGGCCGCCGAAAAGGGCGAACGGGGTTTGCTGGCCGGCGATCTGATCCCGCTGTTGCGCGAGCTTGTCAATGGCCGGGCGTGAGGAGTTTCTGCAAGACCAGCAGGCCACCGAGGATTTCGGTGAGCGTCTCGCGACCTGTTGCGGAAACGGGTTGCTGATCTTCCTGCATGGAGATCTTGGTGCTGGCAAGACCACCCTGGTGCGTGGTTTTCTGCACGCCTGTGGCCACACCGGACGGGTGAAAAGTCCCACCTACACACTGGTAGAGCCTTACAGCATCGGCCAGCGTGAGCTGTTCCATCTGGACCTGTACCGCCTGGCCGATGCGGAAGAGCTGGAGTGGATCGGTATCCGCGATTTGCTGGGCAGCGAAACTGTCTGTCTGGTGGAGTGGCCGGAGCAGGGTGCCGGAATTCTGCCGGAACCGGATGTGCATATTTATCTGCAGACCCAGGATAGCGGTCGGTTGCTTCGCATAGAGTCCGCCACACTGCGCGGCGAGCGGGTTCTGCAATGCCAGGCTGAATCCCGCCAGCAGGCCTGACCGGGACCCGCACAGTTGCGATTTGTTGTTTTGAACCAACAATTCTCAAGGTTAGCAGTATTGCCTTATTTGATTTACGAACTATAGGTGCTATCCTTGTGAGAATTATAGAGATTCGTTGGTGTACCGCGCGGGGTGCGGCATGGGTTTCCGTGTCGTGCGATGGATCAGACGGAGTAAAAAGGTTGATGCAGTTGGGCAGACTGGTTCTCTTATTGATGATTGCCCTGGTACTCGCACCGGTTACCGGGGTACATGCCGCAGCTTTGCAAGTGCAGAGCGCGCGTCTGTGGGCGGCGCCGGACAGTACCCGTGTGGTGTTTGATATTTCGGGACCCGTCGAGCACCGTCTGTTCACCCTGAAAAACCCCAATCGCCTGGTCATCGATCTACCTGATACTGTAGTTAATGACAAGCTTAAACAGACCCTGACCAGCGGGGGCATCGTCAAAAATTTGCGCAGCGGGCCGCGCAACAAGAAAGACCTGCGCCTGGTACTTGATCTGAAGGGTCCGGTAAAACCCCGCAGTTTCGTACTCAAGCCCAATGAACAGTATGGTCATCGCCTGGTCATCGATCTGTTCGCTGCCGGTGCAGCCGGCAAGAGCGTTCCCAAAAAAAGTAAGGTCAGCAGCAAGCCGCAGCAGTTTCGTGATCTGGTCATAGCCATAGACGCCGGGCACGGCGGTGAAGATTCCGGCGCCCGGGGCAAGAAGGGAACGCGCGAGAAAGATGCTGTGCTGGCGATAGCAAGGCGTCTCGCCGCCCTGGTTAAAAAAGAGCCCGGCATGAAGCCGGTTCTTATACGCGACGGGGACTATTACATCGGCCTGCGCAAGCGTATCGAAAAGGCACGCAAACATCGTGCTGACCTGTTTATATCCATTCACGCAGATGCTTTCCGTGACCGCCGCGTACAGGGTTCGTCGGTGTTTGTGATTTCGCGCCGCGGCGCGTCATCCGAAATGGCACGCTGGATGGCGGCACGCGAAAATGCTGCTGATCTGGTCGGCGGCGTGAGTCTGGATGACAAGGATGATCTGCTGGCGGAAGTGCTGCTGGATCTGGCCCAATCGGCCACACTAGAAGTCAGTAATGAGGTGGCTGATAACGTGCTGGCTGAAATGAAGCGTGTCGGCAAAATACACAAGAAGCGTGTACAGCATGCCGGTTTCGTGGTGCTGAAGTCACCGGATATACCGTCGCTGCTGGTGGAAACCGCGTTTATTTCCAATCCTGCAGAGGAAAAAAGGCTCAAAAGCAGCAAGCATCAGCAGCGCGTGGCGCACGCTATTATGAATGGCGTGCGCCGTTATTTTGTTGCCAACCCGCCGGTGGGAACACGGTTGGCAAAAGCGGATTCGCGCAAACACGTAATCAAGAGTGGCGATACCCTGAGCCACATCGCGCAGCGCTATGGTGTCAGCATGACCACGCTGCGATCAAAGAATCAACTGAGAAACGACCGCCTGCTGGTGGGCAAGGTGTTGAAAATCCCTTCCCGGGGTAGCTGATTCCCGGAAAAACCTGTGCGCAGCGGGTATAGTACGAATGCATGCGAATTCACCCTCTGGAACCCCGGCTCATCAACCAGATCGCCGCTGGCGAAGTCGTGGAGCGCCCCGCTTCCGTTCTCAAGGAATTGCTTGAAAACAGCCTCGACGCGGGCGCGACCCGTATTGAAATTGATATTGAGGACGGAGGTAAACGCCTGATCCGGGTGCGCGATAACGGCCACGGAATCCACAAGGATGACCTTGCACTGGCGCTGTCCCGGCATGCCACCAGCAAGATTGCATCGCTGCAGGACCTGGAACAGGTGGCCAGCCTGGGATTCCGCGGTGAAGCTTTGCCCAGTATCGCCTCGGTGTCTCGTCTGGTGTTGCAGTCTCGCTGGCAGGACGATGGCAGTGGCTGGCAGGTGCTGGGTGACGGCAGTGAAAACACTGCGGCACCGGAACCGGTAGCCCATCCGGTCGGAACCACCATCGAAGTCCGGGACCTGTTTTTTAATGTCCCTGCGCGGCGTAAATTCCTGCGTACCGAAACTACCGAGCAAAAACACCTGGATGGTATCGTGCAGCGTATCGCACTGAGCCGACCCGCTGTTGAAATGGTGGTGCGCCGCAAACGCAAGGCCCTGTATCACCTGCGGCCCGCCGGCCACAGCGAAGCGGAGCAACTGGAACGCATGCGGGCATTGCTGGGGGATGCCTTTACCCGGCAACTGGTGAGTCTGGATCACAGTGCGGCCGATCTGCGTTTGTCCGGCTGGGTGGCTGAACCGACCTTTTCGCGCAGCCAGGCTGATTTACAGTTTTTTTTCGTCAACGGCCGCGCGGTGCGCGACAAGTTGCTGGCCCACGCAGTGCGCCAGGCCTATCAGGATGTGCTGTACCATGGCCGCCACCCGGCTTTTGTGCTGTACCTGGAAATGGATCCGACCGCCGTGGATGTGAATGCGCACCCCGCCAAGCACGAAGTGCGTTTTCGTGACTCGCGCCTGGTGCATGACTTTCTGTTTCGCACCCTGCATCAGGTGCTGGCGGATGTGCGGCCCGCTGCAGATCAGCAGGTAGCGCTGCCGGCGCATGCCGCCAGCGGGGCTGGTTCCAGTACCGGGTACGCTGGCCGTCAAGCTGGAATGCCGTTGCAGGTCAGTGAACAGCTGACGCAGTATCGGCAACTGCATGGGACGGCTACCGCTACTGCAGCCGAGAGCGCACAGTTCGCACAAACGGAACAACAGGCGCAGACAATTCCCCCGCTTGGTTTTGCGCTGGCACAGCTGAAGGGCATCTATATTCTTGCCGAGAATGAACAGGGTCTGGTGCTGGTGGATATGCACGCCGCGCACGAACGTATCAGTTACGAACACCTCAAACGCAGCTACCAGGAAGACGGCATACGTTCCCAGCCACTGCTGGTTCCGCTGACCATTGCGGTCAGTCGCAGTGAGGCAGATGAGGCGGAGCAACGGCAGGACTGGTTTGCCGCGCTGGGATTCGAGGTTGACCGTCAGGGCCCGGAACAGCTGCTGGTGCGGCAGGTGCCGGCGCTGTTGTCCGATACCGATATTGAAACACTGGTGCGCGATGTGCTGGCCGACTGCCAGACCCACGGCAGCAGCCAACGCATCGAGGAATCAATCAATGAGCTGTTGTCGACCATGGCCTGCCACGGCTCGGTGCGCGCCAATCGGCGTCTGACCAGCGAGGAAATGAACGCCCTGCTGCGTGATATGGAACGCACCGAACGTTCAGGCCAATGTAATCATGGCCGGCCCACCTGGGTGCAGATTGGCCTGCAGGAGCTGGATGCGCTTTTTTTGCGCGGACGTTAGTGCTGTTAATTAACAATGAATCAGCGAGTTGTCGGATTACGCTGCGCTAATCCGACCTACAGAGTAAGGCCAGTGCCAGTGTTACGTAGGTTGGGTTTACCCGTGCCGGGCACAAGAGCGCACCGTAACCCAACAAGGTCATAAATATTGCAAAAATGTGCTTAAGTAAGAGCCATCCGCCGCTGGCCATATTTTTAATGGGGCCCACCGCATCCGGTAAAACTGCGGTGGCGGTCGAACTGGTGCGGCGGTTGTCAATGGAAATCATCAGCGTGGATTCTGCGCTGGTGTACCGTGGCATGACGATCGGTACCGCCAAACCGGACGCCGCGACCCTGCGTGCAGCGCCACACCGGTTGATCGATATCCTTGATCCCGCAGAAACCTATTCGGCAGCGGAGTTTCGCAAGGATGCGCTGCGCGAAATGGAAGACATCTGCCGGCGCGGTAATACGCCATTGCTGGTGGGTGGCACCATGCTGTACTTCCGCGCCCTGGAACAGGGCTTGTCCGAGCTTCCAGCGGCAGATGCCAGCGTACGAGAGCAGCTCGAGGCTGAAGCGCAGGACCAGGGCTGGGCGACCATGCACGAACGCCTGGCCGGTATCGATCCGCTATCGGCCGCACGTATTCACCCCAATGACCCGCAGCGTATCCAGCGGGCGCTGGAAGTCTACGAACTGACGGGCGCCCCACTGAGCGAACTTTACGCCGCGGGGCGTGACACCCCGCCGCGCTACCGGTTTCTGAAAATCATACTGGCGCCGGAGGATCGTACGCTGCTGCACGAGCGCATACGGCAGCGCTTCAATCTCATGCTGGAGCAGGGATTTCTCGACGAAGTCCGCGCACTGCACGGGCGTGGCGACCTTAATCCTGACCTGCCGTCCATGCGTGCGGTCGGCTACCGCCAGGCCTGGGATCACCTGGACGGGAAACTATCTGCCGATGAGTGGGTCGAACGGGCTGTAATCGCCACCCGGCAGTATGCCAAGCGGCAGATGACGTGGTTACGCAGCGAGTCTGACTGCCATTGGGTTGACCCGTTCGGGCCGAATCCGCTCGCTGAGGTCCTCGAGCTCGCACACATGGCTGGCGCAGCAGCCGGTTGAATGTGCTATAGTTTTGCGGGCATGGAAGAATCAACCGTAAAATTGTATACGGATTACAAACTTGTACTCGCCTGAAGAAATAAAACGGTCGGGGCAGGATAATAAACTTGGTGCACGTTACTAGAAAAAGGAGAAATGACATGGCCAGAGGACAGTCGCTGCAAGAACCCTTCCTGAATGCGCTGCGTAAAGAACGTATTCCGGTGGCTATTTACCTGGTGAATGGCATTAAATTACAAGGCCAGATCGAGTCCTTTGATCAATTTGTGGTGTTGTTGAAAAACAGCGTCAGCCAGATGGTATATAAGCATGCCATCTCTACCGTGGTACCGGCGCGTAATGTTCGCCTGGCGAGTGGTGATGAAGCAAGCAACGGCGATCCCGGTAACGCCTGAATTTGATGTTTTGAGCCGGGCCGGCAACCCGGCTCAGGTTTATCCAGGATATGTTTGAACGTCCCCAAAGCGGCGAGAATGCGATTCTCGTCAACGTCGATTTCCCCGGTGAATCCGAACCCGAAGACCTGCTTGAATTTGCCGACCTGGCAATTTCAGCGGGCGCAGTGCCGCTGGCGACCGTTACCGCCAGCCGTAATGCGCCGGATGCGCGTTTTTATGTGGGCTCGGGCAAGGCCGAGGAAATCCGTACTCTGGTAGATGCGGAGCAGGCGGAGCTGGTGATTTTCAATCACGAGCTCAGTCCCAGCCAGGAGCGCAATCTCGAAAAGCTGTTACAGGCGCGGGTGCTGGATCGAACCGGGTTGATACTGGATATTTTTGCCCAGCGCGCACGTTCCTTCGAAGGTAAATTACAGGTCGAGCTCGCCCAGCTCAGACACCTGTCGACCCGTCTGATCCGCGGCTGGACCCACCTGGAGCGTCAGAAGGGCGGTATCGGTCTGCGTGGACCGGGTGAAACCCAGCTCGAAACCGACCGGCGCCTGCTGGGTCAACGCATCAAGCAGATTAACAAGCGGCTGGAGAAGGTGCGCGGACAGCGTGCCCAGGGGCGTCGGGCGCGAGAACGCGCCGAAGTACCGACAGTGTCGCTGGTTGGCTATACCAATGCCGGAAAATCCACCCTTTTTAACCGCCTGTGTACCGCCGAGGTATATGCGGCCGACCAGTTATTTGCGACCCTGGACCCGACCTTGCGGCGCTTCGAGTTGCCGGGTTTCGGTCCGGTGGTACTGGCTGACACCGTGGGATTTGTGCGCAAACTGCCACACGAACTGGTGGCGGCGTTCCGTTCCACGCTGGAGGAGACGCTGGAAGCCGATCTGCTGTTGCACGTGATCGATGCCCACGATCCGGAACGGCAGACACGCATTGAACAGGT
>Ga0316189_10002185_pt1 | contig 19253 bp, 18 predicted proteins | sample LowCovwburrow_MG_FD_204930 | JGI IMG/M metagenome (GOLD analysis project Ga0316189, IMG submission 204930) | Coastal sediment microbial communities from Maine, United States - Lowes Cove worm burrow | ecosystem: Environmental > Aquatic > Marine > Coastal > Sediment | place: USA: Maine...
CCAGATCGGAGATGCAACCGTAGTGGCCCGGACCCAAGCTACGCTTTCTGTAGGAGAGAAGGTCATGCTGTCAGTGGCAAAGGCCTCCAACCCACTGGAGCTGAAATTATTGAAGGAAACCAGCCTTGCCGAGGTTCAGGCCCGGGCTTTCAGGACGGCCCTGCCGAAACAGGCTCCTTTAAGCCGCCTGCTCTATCGGCTGCAAACATTCACCTCCGGCAACTGGCAGCGCGCTACGGAGAGTCTGATGCAGAAACAGCCCGCCCAGTCACCGACTGCTGCGCCCTTAATCGATCCGCGAAAACAGGTCGGCTTGCGCCTTTGGGGCCCGACCCGACCCGACCCGATGCTGACTGATCAACATCGGGCCTCGCCGGCAAAGACATCCGCAACCGACGCCTTGAGTAGTTCCCGCCCAGTGATATCCAAAGGCCCAGTGCAGCAGATGCAGGAGCCGATGGATGAGGATTTGATGCCTGCGATTCAGCGTATTCTGAACCATCGGTTATCAGCTAAAGAGGGGCTGAACCCAGCTCATCTGCGACAGGCGTTCGAGCAGTCAGGGCTGTTACTGGAGACGCGTCTTGCCGCCGGCCAGCAACCGGTTAACGATCTCAAGGCGAGTCTGTTGCACTTGCTTTTTCAATTGCGTACCCGCCTGGGAATGACACCTGGCGCCGACCGGGAGGCAATCCTCAGGCCCGATTCCGGGCAACAACCGGAAATCACCAGACAACTCGCAGATCTGTTGTCACAAACCGAGAGCAGCCTGGCGCGAATACTGGTCAATCAGCTCCGTTCCGCAGTTACCGATGAGGGTCTAAAACAGATATGGCATTTTGAACTACCGATCCACCAAATGGACGACAGCGATAGTTTCCGACTCCAAATAGGCAGGGAAGCGGGTAACAGAAATGGGCAGAAAGAAACCATCTGGTCGGTTCGTCTCAACTTCGATTTGGCACCGCTCGGGCCGGTCAGCAGCCATCTGACACTGAGCGGAGATGAGATTTCAAGTCACTTTACGGCGGCACGGCGGGATAGCGCCAAACTACTTGAACAGGCGATGCCCCAGCTTAACGAGGCCTTTGTTCGCGCTGGCCTGAAGGTGGGGAAACTGACGGCATGCGAGGGGGAAATCGAGGGTGAAGAAGCATCATTGGTATCCCCCGCGCCCCTGTTGGATGAACGGGCATGAGCGAGACATACGACCAACCCCCCGAAGTGGCTGTGGCCCTGCTGTACGATGGGGAAAATGCACCCCGTATTCAAGCCAAGGGCAGCGGAGAGCTGGCCCGCCAGATTCTGGAAATGGCGGAAAAATACCAGATACCACTGGAGCATGATCCTCAACTGGCGTCGATCCTGGCTCAGATCCCCCTGGGCGATGAAATACCGGAATCCCTCTATCGAGCAATCGCCGAAGTGATCGCTTTTGCATATCTGGTATCCGGCAAACGACCGCCGGGATTCCGGGGGTCCGCTGGTGTGGAAGGCGATAACCAGGAATCCTAACGGGTGCGTTTGCCCCGCTGGTTGCGATCGTCCTGTTCCTTCTGTTCCCGGCTATCCTCTGCCCTACGCTCCGCTGTCTGGAATCGCTCCACCACCTTACCCAGCACCTGGCTACGCACGCGCTTCTTCTGCCAGATCTCTTTCTTGTTCGAACACTCCTGATGGGTGGATCGCACGATCTTCTCCTGCTCCTGAATCGCCCGGGTCAGTTTATTCAGAAAGGCTTGGTACTCCTGCAGTTGGGAAGCAGAAATACCTATCTGAGCCGCATCCCGAAAACGCCCCAGATACTCATCGTGATAGCGTTTTAGCTCTTCCAGCCTCGCTTCCTGCTGCTGCATCCGGCGCTGAGAATCACCCAGTTCCCGGGCTGCGGTCTGTTCGCGGGATTGGGCCACCCGCCGCACCGGTTGAAATCGTTTAGAAGAGTCCATGATCTGGCTTCCTGCTGTGTCGTGGTTATAACGTTACCGCCATCTCGGACGGAGATAAGAACAAGTCCATCAGTTCGGACAGGCTCTGCTCTAACAGGACCGGCGTATTCATATCCTGACGCAGAAAAGCCTCCAGTGCGGGTATTGCCTCGATGGCGGCATCTATTCGCTCATCGGATCCCGATTCGTAGGCCCCCACGCTAATCAGGTCTCGGTTTTGCCGGAATACGGAGTACAGGTGCTTGAAGGCCCGAGCCGCCTCCTGATGATCCGCCGTGGTGATATCGCTCATTGCCCGGCTGATAGAGGCCTCGATGTCGATTGCAGGATAGTGACCACTATCCGCCAGCTGCCTGGAAAGGACGATGTGGCCGTCCAGAATGGCTCGTGCGGCATCGGCGATGGGGTCATTCTGATCATCCCCTTCAGTCAACACTGTGTAAAAGGCGGTGATCGATCCGCCACCATGGTCACCATTTCCCGCCCGTTCAACCAGTTGTGGCAACTTGGCGAACACCGATGGCGGATATCCCTTGGTTGCCGGCGGTTCATGGATAGCCAACGCAATCTCGCGTTGGGCCTGAGCAAACCGGGTAAGCGAATCCATCAGCAGCAGGACATGCTTTCCCTGATCTCGAAAGTGTTCCGCTATGCCGGTTGCCAACATGGCGCCATGCATCCGTCTGAGGGGTGGATTGTCCGCCGGAACGGCCACGACCACGGCCCGGGAAAGACCCTCTGTGCCCAAAATATTCTCGACAAATTCTTTAACCTCCCGGCCTCGCTCTCCAATCAAACCTACTACGGTCACGTCTGCGTTGGTGTAACGGGTCATCATGCCGAGGAGTACGCTCTTACCCACACCAGAACCGGCAAAGAGCCCCAGCCGCTGTCCTCGGCCAACACTTAGCAGAGCATTGATTGCCCGGACGCCCACATCCAGTGGCTGGCGAATCGGACTGCGGGCCAGAGGATTATATGTCTGGCCTGTAAGGGGACGCCGTTCTGCGGTATGAATAGACCCTTTACCATCGAGCGGACGGCCGCCACCGTCGATCACCCGCCCCAGCAGATGGTCTCCGACCACCGCCTCACAGACGCGGCCAGTGGGAACGACTCGAGCATCCTGTTCCAAGCCACGAATATCCCCGGTGGGCATGAGATACAGGCTCTCTCCGGAAAACCCTACGACCTCTGCTTCGATTCGGTCTCCGCTGCTGCTGATGATGTCACACTGTCCGCCGATGGCGGCACGACAACCTACCGCTTCTAGGGTCAGCCCGACCATGCGGGTCAGTTTCCCTTCCACCACCAGACCTCGGTTTTCACCTACCCGCAACTGGCAATTAGCCAGTCGTTCTCGCCAGATGACGTTGCGATCGATTTCAAGGGCGTCTTGGTCAGGCATAGTGATCAATCCAGTTCTCTTTCATCACCCAGCAAAGGTGCTACCAGGGTGGCCAATCTGGATTCCAGAGTGGCGTCCACCTGTGAGGTGTCGGTGAGGATTCTGCATCCGCCTCGGGCCAGCACGGGGTCCTCGACCACCTTCCAACCCAGCTCTGTTTCACTGAATTCGTAGATCTGTCGCACCAACTCGGCATCCTCGGGATGGAGCACGACTCGAATGTTGCGGGACGAAACGGGCAATATCGCCAAAGCCTCGCGCACTACACCGATGATGTGGCCCGGATCTGCCTTTACTTCCCTTCGTACAAGTTGCCGGACCATGGAGATCACCAGTTCGATGAGTTCCCGTTCTACCTGATCATCCAGGTTCTCTAACGGCGTATCCAATGTGCTGAGCAGCGCCTCGAACTGTCCCAGCCGCAGCCGCAACTCATTCCGCCCCTCAACCAGGGCCTCCTTGTGACCATACTCGAAACCTTCGCTCTTACCCTGTTCGAATCCCTCCTCGAAGGCCTGCTTCTGCAACTGCTCCAGTTGACTCGCCGTCAGTAATGAGCCGGTCAGCTCGCCGCCTCTAGCCCGTTCACCCTCATTCTCCATCTGTGGGGGACGCCAGCGCTCTATACCCAGCCTCTCATCAGCCGATAAAATCTTAGATGAACTCTTCGCCACCCGAACCTCCAAGATTGATCTCACCAGCGTCGGACAGACGTCTCGCTACGGTCAGTATCTCTTTCTGTGCCCCCTCGACATCACTCAGGCGTGCCGGTGCAGCGGCTTCAAGGTCATCACGCAACATTTCGGCGGCCCGTTTAGACATGTTCTTGAAGATTTTCTCTTTCAGCGCATCATCAGCGCCGCGCAGTGCCAACAGCAGCTGATCCGATGCCACTTCCCGCAGCAGGCTCTGAATGCCCCGATCGTCGACATCGATCAGATTGTCGAATACGAACATGTTGTCCTGAATCTCCTGGGCCAGATCTTGATCGTTGGCGATGACCTGCTCCATGATGCCGCTTTCCACCGCCCCCTCCACCAGATTGAGGATATTGGCGGCCGCCTTGGCCCCTCCGAGGGAGGAGGATTTGACGTTGTTGGCACCGGAGAATTGCTTGTCCAGGATCTCGTCCAGTTCCTGCAGGGCGGCCGGCTGAATCCCATCGAGCGTGGCGATCCGCATGATAATGTCCGGACGTACCCGTTCGGGGAAGGCCGCCAATACTTCGGCGGCCTGGTCCGAATCAAGAAATGAAAGGACGATAGCGATGATCTGTGGGTGTTCAAGCCTTATCAGCTCGGCAATGGAGCGGGGATCCATCCATTTGAGTTGTTCCAGCCCTTTGCTGTTTCGGCCGAGCAGGATGCGATCAATGACACCACCCGCCTTGTCACTCCCCAGGGCCTGAGTCAATACCTTCCGGATATAGTTGTCTGAATCTATCCCAAGAGAAGTTTGACTGCCCAAGGTATCCACAAAAGAGTGCATGACCGATTCCATTTGATTGGTGGTAACCTTACTCATACCGGCCATGGCGATACCCAGTTCCTGTACCTCCTTGGGTCCCATATGAGACATGATAGCCGCTGCATCCTTCTCACCCAGGGCCAGCATGAGAATAGCGGCCCGCTCCAGACCCCGGAGCGCTTCTGTGTTTTCATCCGGCATCTTCAGCTACCCAGCTTCTCACTACCTGCGCCACCCGCTTGGGATCGTTCTGCACCATCCCGCGCGCGGCGTCCAAAGAATTCTCGTATCCTCCCGGACCCGGGAGTTGCAGCTGATCACCGTTCTGGGATTGTAGGGCAGTTCCCCCCGCTCCTGCCGCCCCCTCGCTACCGATTGCACTGCCGTTCGCGTCGTCACCGGGCGCCCTTTCAATCCTGGACATTGAGGTCAGTCGCTTCATGGTGGGTCGCAACACAAAAAAGATGAGCAACAGGACGAGAAGTAATCCCCCGAGCTGCTTCGCCAGATCCCAGACCCAGGGTTGCTCCCAGATAGCCTGTTCCGGCAAAGGCTCCGGCGGTGTTGGCAACATGAAAGCGGCATTCACCACGCGTACGCTATCGCCTCGAGTGGCATTGAAACCGATTGCCTCTTTTACCAACTGGGTGATGCGATTAATCTCTTCCAAGGTCCGCTCGTGCCGGACCGGTTCTCCGTCACCGTCCACGGTGACGCGATCATCCACTACCACTGCTACCGACAACCGACGCAGTTCACCACTGGAGAGGCGTGTATGGCTGATGGTTCTGTCCAATTCATAGTTTCGGGTGGCCCGTTTGCTGGAGCTTTTCGGTACCTCAGGAGCAGCCTGCTCCCCTGGTTGCCCTGCCAATTGTTCGGGGGCATATCCGGCCGCCGGCGGTTGATTGCTCAGGGCCCCAGGGACCCCCTGAGCGGAGTTCGATACACTGGCCTGTTCCTGCACCTGTTCGCTGCGAAGGGCTGGAAGATCAGGATTGTAACGCTCTGCTGTCCGTTCGGTAACGGTAAAGTCCACCTCAGCGGTCACCTGTGCATGAATGCTGTCGGCGCCGAGTATCGGAGTCAGTATTGCTTCAACCCTGCGCTGGAAGTGCTCTTCCAGCTGTGTCGTGTACTCGAACTGAGTCGCATTCTGTAACATCTCCTGTCCATCCATGTGACCGCTCAGCAGATTTCCTTTGTGATCAACGACCGTAACCCGGGAAGCAACGAGTTCCGGCACGCTGGAAGCCGCCAGATGGATAATAGCCGAGACCTGTCCTTTCTCCAGAGCACGACCTGGATAGAGTTTCACCACCACCGATGCACTTGGATGTTTCTGCTTCCTAACGAATACAGACTGTTTGGGAGTCGCCAAATGGACCCTGGCACTTTCGATATTACTGAGGGTACCGATGGTCCGTGCCAACTCCCCCTCCAGTGCGCGGTGAAAGCGTGCGGCTTCAAGCGCACGGCTGGTTCCGAAACCGCTTTCCTTCTGCAACAGTTCAAATCCCAGACTATCGCTGTGCGGTAAACCCAGACCGGCAAGTTTCATTCGGGCTTCGTGCAGCTTGCTGCTCGGTACCATCAATGCACCGCTGGATTCATCGCTCTTGAAGCGGATTCCTGCCTGATCGAGGGCATTGATCACTTCGGTGGCATCCTTCTGCGCCAGATTACCGTAGAGCAGACTGTAGTTGGGGGTCTGGGACCAGAGCACCACTGCCACACCAATTGCAACACTGGCCGCGATTCCGATCATCACGGCGAGTTGCCTGAGCACGGGATTCTGGCTCAGTGCCTGTGCCTGCAATTGACCGACCACCGCTGTACCGTTTTCAGCGCTACCAGCTTCCATTGACTATGACCCTCATAAGATACGAATTGATTTGCTGACTAGCCTAAATGTCAGATGGGCATATTCATGACTTCTTTATACGCATCCACCAGTTTGTTTCTGACCTGCACCATGGCTTCAAAAGAGACATTCGACTTCTGCACCGCAATCATCACCTCTGCCAGATTCAGGTCCTCGGTACCGAGCTCGAAGGTCTTTTTCATTTCACTCGCCTGCACCTGTGTTTCATTGACTTTTTCGACTGTCTGCTTGAGCAGATTACCGAAACTGACATCGCTGGCCTGCTCAACCGCCGGCGTACCGGAGGAGGCTTGAATTGCGATTGTTCGCATCTGGGCCAGGACTTGATCGATGTTCATATTGTTCATAATGGGCTCTTCTCCGGAATTGCGGTTTGATCTTTAGTCCTCAGGCAGTCTATGCGGCAATCCCGATCAGCCGGGAATTGCGACCCCCGCATCACGCAACCTGGCGAGCTTATAACGCAAGGTACGCTGACTGATACCAAGGCGTTCGGCTGCGTTCTTTCTGCTGCCGTTTCCCTCCTCGAGGGCATCCAGAATCATCTGCTCCTCCACTGATCGCAGATCTTCGTTCAGGCGTCCCTTAGCCTGTTCTGGCGCGCCTGTCCGCTGCAGATCGTGTTCCATCTCGAAGCAGAGTTCCCCCGGACCGATTTCACTGCCATCACACAGGATCAAGGCGCGCTGCATCAGGTTGTCCAGTTCCCTGACATTGCCAGGCCAGGGATGATTCAGCAGTCTCTGCTCAGAGTCCCTCGACAGCCTGGGCTGGGGGATACCTTGAAGGGCGCATAGTCTGGAAAGCAGAAATCGAGCCATGGGAAGAACATCACGGCTGCGTTCACGCAGGGGAGGCAACAGCAAAGGAAATACGTTCAGCCGATAAAAGAGGTCCTCTCTAAAACGGCCGGCGGCCACCTCCTCTCTCAGATTTCGATTTGTGGTGGCGAGCACCCGCACATCGAGGGTAATCACTTTACGGCCACCCAATCGCTCGACCTCCCTTTCCTGCAGCACCCGCAGCAGTTTGGCCTGCAGACCAAGACTCATCTCCGAAATCTCATCCAGCAGCAGGGTGCCACCCTGGGCCTGTTCGAATTTCCCCGGAGTCGACTGATAAGCGCCCGTATAGGCCCCTTTTTCATAGCCGAAAAGTACCGCTTCCAACATATTGTCCGGAATCGCGGCACAGTTGATGGCGACAAAGGATTCTTCGCGCCGCAACGACTGCCGGTGAATATAGCGCGCAAATACTTCCTTTCCAGTTCCACTCTCACCGCAGATCATGACCGTCGCATCGCTACGAGAAACCCGTCTCGCCAACTCCAGCAACTCGCGACTTCGCAGGTCCTCGGCCACGATCTGTTCTTCCTTACTGGTCTGGCAGCGAATGGATTTTTCCACCTTGTCCAGTAACAGACGCGCTTCGAACGGCTTGGTCAGATAATCGGCAGCCCCGGCACGAATGGCAGTCACGGCTTTTTCGATATTTCCATGGGCGGTCATCAGCAACACCGGCGTCTGAGGGTAACCGCTCTTGATGCGGGCCAGCAGTTCATAACCATCCATCGGTCGCATCTGAACATCGCTGATCACCAAGCCTACAGGTTCAGCCTCCAGCAGCTTTAGTGCCGCTCCACCACCACTGACACTCTTTACCGGGTAACCTGCCAGCTCCAGGGTGTCGGATAACGCTTCACGCAGGGTGGGGTCATCCTCAACAACTAATACTGTTGCCTGACTCATGCACTACTACTCCCAGTCAAAATACTCTGTTGCGACCCAGTCGATTCTGGTTCGATACGATTCTGTTCATCGCTGCGGATATCGGCTGCGGGCAGGACTAAAATAAAGCAGGTTCCACCCTCCATGTTTGGCCGGATGCTGATCTGTCCACCGTGTTCTAGTGCAACCGACTGCACCACCGACAGCCCCAAGCCAGTGCCATCGCTGCGGGTAGTGAAGAAAGGATCGAAGATCCGCGAATGCAGCTGTTCGGGGATGCCTGGCCCGTTATCGATGAACAGCAACTGCCATCCATCTGGTCCCGACTCTAGACAGAGCTGCAGCTTCCCATCCGCTTTGCCGTGCTCCAGCGCATTGTTTGCCAGATTGATGAATGCACCCAGCAGGGCATCCCTATTACCTCGCACAAAGGCCTTCCCAGCGCTATTGTCTTCGACCTCAAGACAGGAACGCCTGTCACCGAACACAGGTTCCAAGGTGTGTTTCAAATCTTTCAGCAGGACGCTGAGATCGACGATTTCCGGCTGAAACTGTCCACCCCGGGCAAACATGAGCATGTCATTTATCTGTCGCTCCATGTGCTGCAGACGGGCCAGACAGTGTCCGGAGAAACGCTTACGTTGGGACGGACTAAGATCGTCACGGGAAAGATGGGAGGTGTAAAGGAGTGCAGAAGTCAGCGGTGTGCGCATCTGATGCGCGAGTTGCGCCGACATCTCTCCCATAGCGCCAAGCCGCTGCTGGCGTTCCAGATGGCGCTGTAATTCACGGGTTTCGGTAACATCCAGAAGCAAAAGAATACAGCCAGGATCGGGGGCGAGCATGCGCTCCGTAAGGCTGACCAAGCGGCCGGACAGGAGCAGGAAATCGTCGCCTTGCTGCTCAGTGCAGAGACTCTGCTGCCAGAGCTCAGTCCACTGCTGTTCTTCTTTGATGGAATCAAAAAGCAGCTGCGCCGCGGGGTTATACTGCTGGATCCTATCCTCATGATCGACCACGATCACCGCGGCAGGCAAAGCATCCAGTAACTGACGCAGGCGATGGGCCAAACGCTCTTGCTCAGCCAACTGCTGCATACGTTCGCAGCGCGCCGCTGCCAACTCCTCGTTAAGCTGTCTGACCTTGGCTTGAAGCAACCGGTAGGACTCAACCAGTTGTTCGGAAACCTGGTTGAACACCTGAAAGGCGTTTTCCAGTTGCTTCTTTGGCGCACCGCCTAACCTGGTCACTGACTCTTTCCGCCGTTATGTTGCACTGCCGTTATCACACGACAAAGTACAGCAGAAAGTGTGCCAGATTATTTTTTATATATTTATCAGAAAGATAAAACTAGTCGCTCTCTGTTGCGTCAAATTCCCGTCGATTCCTGACCTCGTTGCAAACCATATTTACGCAATTTCTCGACCAGGGTTGTTCGCCGCATATTGAGACGTTTAGCGGCATGAGCGACAACCCCCTGGGTTTCATCCAGTGCCTGCCGGATCAATCCCATCTCAAGATTGTTCAAGTGGGATTTGAGGTCGATTCCCTCATTCGGGAGTCTGGGGACGCTGGCCACGGTTTCCGGTTCCTCCCCCGGGATGTTTACCACTGGCAACTCTCCCGTCTGCTCGGTTACGCTCAAACCAACTCTGAACTTCTCCGGGAGATCTTTAAGGTCCACAACTCCATAGGGATAAAGAATCGCCAGCCGCTCGATTAGATTGGCCAGCTCACGTACATTTCCCGGCCAGCTGTACTGGGTCAGCGCCATCACGGCCGTGGGAGTAAGTCGAACCGATCCCCTCTTTTCCGTTTCGATCCGAGAGATCAGATCATTGACCAGCACCGGAATATCCTCCGTACGCTCCCGCAGCGGAGGCATATCGATGGGAAAAACGTTGAGCCGATAGAAGAGGTCCTCGCGAAACCTATCCTTTTTTATCGCATCTTCCAGATCGCGATGTGTCGCCGCAATGATCCGAACATCACACTGAATCGTTTTATTACTGCCCACCCGTTCGAAGGTCCGCTCCTGCAGCACCCGGAGCAGTTTGACCTGCATCGACAGGCTCATATCCCCAATCTCATCCAGAAAAAGGGTCCCTCCCTGAGCTAATTCAAAGCGGCCTTGGCGGGAACTGATTGCACCGGTAAAAGCCCCTTTTTCATGTCCAAACAGTTCGCTTTCCAAAAGATCAGGAGGAATCGCACCGCAATTGATTGGAACGAAGGGTCTGCCGCGGCGGCTGGAATTGTAGTGTAGTTTTCGGGCGACTACCTCTTTCCCGGTCCCGGATTCCCCAAGAATGAGGACGGTAGCCTCGGTATCTGCCACCTGTTCGATCATTTTGTTGATTTGTCGGGTGGCACGACTGTTCCCGGACAGGCTACGAAACAATTCGAGGGGGCGTTTTTCACGCCCCGGGCCCTGCTGCTGTTCCTGATAGATCTGTGCCTTATGGAGAATATCTGCCAGCAAATCGTAACGGGTAGGGAGACTGAGCGTACCTGGGAACTGCGGTGTACTTTTTATCTTGGAGGGCTCATTCTTCTTATCGCTGCCCTCAATCCTGATAAAAGCCGGTCTGACCGTTGCCTGTTCGCTGGCTTTCACCAATGCCTCAACCTCCGACCCGGTGAGATCTGGCCCTAAAATCACGGTAGGGCATAGCTGCTCATCAAGGTTTGAAAGCTTACCGCCTAAACCGAGGGGATCCTCGATAATATCGATAGAATAATCAATAAATTCAAAGATATTACGCAGGTAATTTATTCGATCTGTGTCATGGTCGGCCAGCAACACACATCCGCACTGCAACTTATCAATCACTTCGACCTGCCTGTTCATACTCGCAAATTACCTTTTCCACTGCATCCGGGTGGCACTAGAAGTAAAAAAGCTAAATTTTAGAGTTAGTTAAGCACTAGATTCGTATAATGTCAAAAATATGCCATTTTGACGCTTTATGACATTGCCAGGAATCAGGGTCGCCGGGGCTGTTGGTTTGCCCGCATCTTAGCTATCTGTCGCCGATGCTGCCTGAAAATGAATTTTTCCAGTAGTTCAAGGAGTTCTCCCCTTTGGTGCTCAAACGCCACCCGAACGAGGTGCCCACTGCCCTTTGATTGAACGACTAAAACGCGCGCTGGAAGGCGTATCGGCTGTGGCAGACGGCGATCCAGCCGGAGAGCCACCCAAACCGGATCTTCTATGTCAGGAGGTAACCCATCCTGTTCCCACTCCATGCCATAGGCGCCGAGCTGAATCGATACCCGGCGCAGTTTGTCTTCGTTTGTCGATACCAGCTCGAAAAGCAGTTCCAGTATCAGGTCCAGCTTGGTTTCCAACCGAATCAGTTCCGGGACTGCCTCCACTTCCTCTTCCGCTCTCTCAGGACCCTGTTCATCGAATAGGCTTAATACCCGCAACAAGCGTTCATTTTTTTCTGTTTCGGCTCCTGTCGGCTCCTGAGTCTCTGCCAGACGCAATTCCCAGGCAACCCCCGCTTCCCCTTTGTACACCAACCCTCGTTCAAGCGGATCGCTCATTCTCTCTTCCATAATTCCCCCTGACATCTACTTCGGCTTGACATGATCAGTCGAGCATCTTAGAAAGATAACCAACTTCTCAACAAAAGGCTCACTCATTTGGGCGATATCCCAACCAGTATGTTATTTGGCATACTAGCTCTGCTCATCCTGCTGTCCGCTTTTTTTTCCGGCTCTGAAACGGCGCTGATGACACTGAACAGGTACCGGTTACAGCACATGGCCGGTAGTGGCCATGCGGGGGCCATGCGAGCTAGTAAACTGCTGCAGCGACCAGACCGCCTTATCGGACTGATCCTACTCGGCAACAACTTCGTCAATATTCTGGCTTCATCGTTGGCGACGATCATTGCGCTCCGTCTGGGTGGAGAAGGTGCCATTGCCGTAGCGGCCGGGCTGTTAACACTCGTGATTCTGATCTTTGCCGAAGTAGCGCCCAAGACTTTAGCCGCCCTGCGCCCGGAACGCCTCGCCTTCCCCGCCTCATATGTTTATACCCCGCTATTGAAACTGCTTTACCCCCTGGTATGGCTGGTAAATGCCATCGCCAACCGGGTTTTGAAAACCTTTGGTGTCTCGCCCGATGATATGGAAGGTCAGGCGTTGAGCAAAGAGGAACTGCGGACTGTCGTGATAGCGGCAGAAGCGATGATCCCGAAAAAGCATCAGAACATGCTTCTCGGTATCCTGGATCTCGAGAAAGTGCAGGTGGAGGATATCATGATCCCCCGCAACGAGGTCGAAGGTATCGACCTGCACGAACCACTCGATGAGATCCTCAGGCAGTTAAAGAACAGTCAATATACCCTGGTGCCGGTATTTGACGACGGCATCGATCATATTGTCGGACTCTTGCATATGCGCAAGGCAATGCATGCCCTGGCCCAAGGTGATCTGACCAAAGAGATCATCCGAGAGATATGTGTTCCGCCTTACTTCGTCCCGGAGGGGACCCCGCTAAACACCCAACTGCTCAATTTTCAGCGAAATCGACACCGAATGGGACTGGTGGTAGACGAGTATGGCGACCTGCTGGGCCTGATCACTCTGGTCGACCTGCTGGAGGAGATCGTAGGGGAATTCACCACCGACCCCTCCGACAGTATTCAGGAGGTACAGCCCCAGAATGACGGCAGTTTTTTAGTTGCAGGTAGCGCTAATCTCAAGGATCTGGTACGCACCTTTCATTGGAACTTCCCGACGGATGGCCCGAGAACCATCAACGGTTTGATTACCGAATACATGGAAACCATCCCTAAACCCGGAACCAGCCTGCTACTGGAGGGCTATCCGGTGGAAATCCTCCAGACCCAGGACAATACGGTTCGAATGATTCGGATACAACCCGAAAAAAGACGCAGCTTCCGCCGGTCATCCGCTGAATCAGCCCGATAATCGGTTCGGGATTGCGAGTCATTCATTCCAGAATATACTTGAGTTCACAACCTGTTGGAATGGTGAGTTTAAGGGTGTCGACAATTCGTAGAGGGGTTCTGGCCGTAGTTCCTATCCGAGCCCAAGCTGTTTGCAGCCTGATTAAAACCAGTTAGGTATGGCAAAATTAACACTGTTTTTCCGCAATCGCGTGGTCCTGGTATACGATCTGGAGGACAAAGGACTCAGTATCGGCCGGGACCCCGAATGTGACGTCGTCATCGATAGCCTCGCGGTGGAAGCAAAGCACGCATTGATCATGCCACAGGGTGGCGACTATTCCATCTTTCCGTTCAGCGACAACACGAAGGTGATGATCAATCACCAGCCGGTTGAATCCCATACCCTTCAGCATGGGGATATCATAGGAATTGGAAAACATACGCTGAGTTTCGCAGAAAGCGCGATTACACTGCCAGCATCAGCAAACACTGATGTCGTCAAGGATAGAACGGAAAACCCTGATTCACCTTGCTTCCCCGTATCGCCAGAAGAATCCGAGAAGCAGCGCGGCACCAAGGCCGAAGTAGAACAGGCTGGATGCGTGCAGGTGATCAGTGGAGAACATGTCGGCAAGGTCATCGCCCTGCATCGCCCTTTGATCCGCCTGGGATTGTCCGGGAACCAGTGTGCGGTCATCGCCCATCGGCAGGATGGTTACTACCTATCCCATCTCGAAGGAGAACACCCGCCTTTAGTGAACGGAGACCCTATCGGCGATCGAAGTATACGCCTCACAGATGGCAACATAATTCAGGTCGCTGATATTCGAATGCAGTTTCATGCAGAAATGAATCAGGCAATCGCTGTATAGTATCCTCCTATACACTCTGAATTTCCCAAACAGGGGGGGACTAATCATGGATAGAGAAGAGGAACGACGGCATTTCCATCGCGTCCTGTTCGACGCCCCAGTCAGGATATCAAACGACAGTAACGAAGAGGCTATCACCTCTCTGATAGATATCTCGTTAAACGGGGCTCTTCTGATACGGCCAGACAACTGGGTCGGTGATCCCGGACAACTGGTGGAACTGACGGTTCTACTGGACGATGCGGAGAGCAGAATCCTTATGCAAGCAGAAGTGGCTCACCTGGATGAGGAGACGATGGGGCTTCGCTGCAACAACATCGACATGGAGAGTATCGGCCATCTGCGAAGACTGGTGGAATTAAATCTTGGTGATGCTCAACTGTTGGAACGGGATCTTGACGCGCTGAGATAATCCGTCTCACAGGATATCCAGTATATCTGGCAGGCGATCGACTGCCACCACCTCCAGTCCCTTGATCGATTTTTTCGGCGCATTCGCTCGGGGCACGATAGCTCGCCGGAATCCGTGTTTGGCTGCCTCCCTCAACCGCTCCTGTCCACTGGGTACCGGTCGTATCTCCCCGGCCAATCCCACTTCACCAAAGGCAGCAACAGCGGTCGGGACCGGACGGTCTCGAAAACTGGAAAGTACTGCCAGTAAAACCGGTAGATCGGCTGCAGTTTCCGTAACCCGCACTCCTCCGACCACATTCACATAGACATCCTGATCGAACATCGCGATCCCACAGTGGCGGTGCAGCACGGCCAACAGCATGGACAAGCGATTTTGCTCTAGGCCCAGAGTTACGCGCCGAGGATTGGCCAGCGGACTGTCATCTACCAGTGCCTGAACCTCCACCAGCAACGGTCGGCTGCCCTCTCTGGTCACCAGAATCGCACTGCCCGAGACCTCCTCTTCATGGCGAGATAAAAAAATGGCGGAGGGATTGCTGACTTCACGCAACCCACGGTCGGTCATGGCAAAAACACCCAGCTCGTTGACCGCGCCAAAGCGATTTTTGATGGTACGGATCAGGCGGAACTGGCTGCCTGGATCCCCCTCGAAATAGAGCACGGTATCCACCATGTGCTCGAGTACCCTGGGCCCAGCGAGTGTCCCCTCCTTGGTTACATGCCCGACCAGAAAAACAGAGCATCCCCGTTGTTTGGCGAATCGCACCAGTTGGGCCGCGGCTTCCCGGACCTGTGCCACGGAGCCAGGCGCCGATTGCAGCTGTTCTGTGTAGAGTGTCTGAATTGAATCGACCACCATCACTGCCGGAGACTCTTCCCGGGCCAGCGACAGGATTCGCTCGACACAAGTCTCTGCCAGGAGACGCAGCTTATCGCAGGGCAGGCCGAGTCGATGTGCACGGAGACTGATCTGCTCCGGTGACTCTTCTCCGCTGACATAGAGCGCGGACAAGGAGTCGGACAGACCTGCCATGGTTTGAATCAACAGGGTGGATTTTCCGATGCCGGGATCCCCGCCCAAAAGCACCACCGAGCCTTCCACCAGGCCACCACCGAGCACTCGATCGAGTTCGGTAGTTCCGGTATGGATACCACTCTTGATATCCGCCCTTACCTCGGAAAGCGAATGGATCCGGTTTTTATTTGCCTCTCCGGCGTAACCATCGAAACGTGGATTTTTTCCTGGAGAAGCCGCCATTGGCGTCTCCGCCAGTGTATTCCAGGCCTGGCATTCCGGACACTGCCCAACCCATTTCGGAAACTGACCTCCACAACGAGAACAGCTGAAGATAGTTTTGGACACGGTATTAGTTGCTCTGCCGTTCCTGATCCAATGGTTTAACGATGATCAGATTGTTTCCCAATCCACTGGGCATGGAAATTTTACCGGAGCAGAATCCAACACCCATTGGCGATGAAAGCGGTAGCGAAAATGTTAGTCAGAATCTTCCGGTCCAGGGCTCATAGGCTTCGTGCTATTTTTCTTGTCAGTTCCATCATGCGGTTGGCATAACCCCACTCGTTGTCGTACCAGGCGTAAATCTTGACTTGAGTGCTATCTATCACCATGGTGGAGAGGGCATCGACAATCGAAGAGCGGGCATCATCCTTATAGTCGATAGAGACCAATGGACGTTCCTCGTAGCCCAGAATTCCCTTCAGCTCCCCTTCCGCCGCCTGTTTAAAATACCCGTTGACTTCATCCGGACTGACCGGGCGGGCGGCTTCGAAGACGAAGTCCGTCAGCGAAGCGTTGAGCAAGGGAATCCGCACCGCCATACCGTTTAGCCGACCTTCCAGTTCCGGAAAGATTTGCGTAATCGCCTTTGCCGATCCGGTGCTGGTGGGAATCAGGGATTGGCTGCAGGCACGGGCCCGACGAAGATCCTTGTGGCCTTTATCGATGATGGTCTGGGTATTGGTGATATCGTGAATGGTGGTCATGCAGCCATGCACAATACCGATTTTCTCATGCATCACCTTCACCACCGGTGCCAAGCAGTTGGTGGTGCAGGAGGCGGCCGTTACCAGATGATTCATGACCGGGTCGTAGAGGTGGTCGTTAATGCCGTAAACAATATTCAACGCACCTTCCACCGGCGCAGCGACGACTACCTTTTTCACCCCCTGATCGAAATAGACCTGGAGCTGCCCGGGGTTACGAAATCGGCCGCTGGACTCGATCACGATGTCACAACTCGACCAGTCGGTTTCACCAATGGATGAGTTGGAGGTGAATGCCAGCGGCTGATCGTCCACCAGCACCTTATCGCCTTCTGCCCTGCAATTCGGCTCAAAAATTCCATGTACCGAATCGAACTTGAGCAAATGGGCGGAACAGGCAGCATCACCCGCGATTTCGTTTATCTGAGCAAAGACCAGTTCCTCACTGTCCCAGGCGGCACGGAAACCAAGTCTTCCCATGCGACCAAAGCCGTTGATACCAACGCGTGCCGTCATCTAGTTACTCCCGTTTCGATTGATTTCAAGGCTGCCCACCACCACCAAATGTATAAGCCTTGGTCGCAATATGTGGTGGTTGTATGGCATAGTCTGAGGCGCCTATAGGAGTTTATACAAAGGGGCTAAAAGGCCAATCGGGCTCAGGGTCCCACCGCGGATCGAGCCGTCGTCGTTTCATGCGACCCGGCTCCCGTTTAATACCCCTCGCCCCCATACACATCATCGATAAAGTTTTCGAATTTTGTGTACTGTCCTAGAAAAGTCAGCCTCACGGTACCGATGGGGCCATTACGCTGCTTGCCGATGATGATCTCTGCAATCCCTTTGTCCGGGCTCTCGTCATTGTAGACCTCGTCCCGGTAGATGAAAATCACCAGGTCGGCGTCCTGCTCTATGGCCCCCGACTCACGCAGATCGGACATGATCGGGCGTTTGTTAGTGCGTTGTTCCAAGCTGCGGTTGAGCTGGGAGAGCGCGATCACAGGCACATTCAACTCCTTGGCCAGGGCCTTCAGCGATCGAGATATTGCCGAGATCTCGTTGGTGCGATTTTCCGCCATTCCCGGTGCCTGCATTAGCTGCAGGTAGTCGATCATGATCATCCCGAGCTCGCTGTGCTCCCGCATCAGGCGTCGTGCCCGAGCCCTCACCTCGGTGGGAGTCATTGCTGGTGTGTCATCTATGTACATCTTGGCCTCTGCCAAAATGCTGACTGCGGATGTCAGCCGTGGCCACTCGTCGTCTTCCAGGCTACCGGATCGAATCCGATGCTGGTCGATACGGCCCAACGAGGACATCATACGCATTGCCAGGGACTCCCCCGGCATCTCCAAGCTGAAGACCGCCACCGGTTTGCCGCTGTTGATGGCGACGTTTTCCGCAATATTCATGGCCAGGGTAGTCTTGCCCATCGAGGGTCTCCCGGCTACCACCACCAGATCCGCCGGTTGCAGGCCAGAGGTCATCCGGTCCAAGTCGGTGAAACCGGTACTGATACCGGTAATAGGATCGTCACTCTCGAAAAGCTTCTCTATCCGGTCCACTGCCTTGGTCAACAACGATTTGATCGGCTCAAATCCACCTCGGCCGCGGGCTCCTTTCTCAGCGATCTCAAACACCTTCTGCTCTGCCAGATCCAGCAGTTCGATGCTCTTGCGCCCTTCAGTCTGGAAGCCACTGTCCGCAATCTCTGTACCAACCCGGACCAATTGCCGCTTGATTGAGTGCTCACGCACGATGTCGGCATAGGCTCGAATATTGGCCGCACTGGGGGTATCCTTCGCCAGGCTGCCCAGGTACGCCAGCCCGCCACCCTGCTGCGACAGATTGTTCTGTTCCAACTCATCATTCACGGTGACGACATCGGTTGGCTTGCTCTGCTCCACCAGCGATGCGATAGCGCGAAAGATCAGCTGATGCTCCCGACGATAGAAGTCCTGCTCTGTCACCCGATCAGCCACCTGGTCCCAGGCCGTACTTTCCAGCATCAGGCCGCCAAGCACAGACTGCTCTGCCTGAATGGAATGCGGGGGCACGCGCAGGGCATCCATGCCGCTGGTATTGGCTTCACTTACCGACGGGAATACCGTTTCTTGCATGGATAACAGGTTAAGGGAGATTCAGGGGGAAAGCAAAAGCGGTTTTGTGCCAGCACCAGCCTGAAAGAGTACCCATTGATTAAGTATCTGACAGACTTAAAAACGCAACCGAGAATGCCGGAACTGGACGATTGTCCTGTTCCGGCGATTCGCGGGCTGGAGAGGTCGGAGGTTAAATTGCTGGCACGATATGCAGTTTCAGAACCGCATCCACATCGCTGTGCAGATGCACCTGCACCTCAAATTCACCGATGGTGTGAAAAGGCCCATCCGGCAGACGCACTTCCCTTTTTGACAGTTCCACGCCGGCGGCAGTCACCGCTTCGACTATGTCGCTGGCACCCACGGAACCAAACAGGCGTCCCTCGTCCCCCGCCTTGCGGGCGACAGACACGCCTTCCAGGGTCTCCAACTGCGTCTTACGTGACTCGGCTTTCGCCAACGAAGCACTTGCCTGCTTTTCCAACTCGGCGCGACGAGTC
>Ga0316189_10002186_pt1 | contig 19239 bp, 10 predicted proteins | sample LowCovwburrow_MG_FD_204930 | JGI IMG/M metagenome (GOLD analysis project Ga0316189, IMG submission 204930) | Coastal sediment microbial communities from Maine, United States - Lowes Cove worm burrow | ecosystem: Environmental > Aquatic > Marine > Coastal > Sediment | place: USA: Maine...
ACAAAGGACAACGCACCCAGCTTGAAAGATCAAACGCGGGGGGTTCTTGACGTTACAACCGTCAAAGCCTTTTTTGCCCAAAATGCTCAGACAGCTGTTGGCAAGGCTCAGGTTCTGGCCATGGACCTGCTTCCCGCCGCCGAACAGGGCGACCATTACACCGACGTGGAGAACTGGTACCAACTGCTGGAACGAGGTCCCGCTCTGCGCTTCCCGGCTGTACCCGGCCCCGAGCTATTCGAACGGGAACCTCATCTGAAACCGTTTACCCGCGAAGAGCTGCGCGACATTCGCGATGTGCTGGTCTTTTGTCGCGGCCTGAGCAAGGAAGAGCGGCTGTCTTTTGCGCATGGCATTTTGGTTCGAGATGCGGAACTGGAAGATTTAACCCGGTCGCTGGAACGCATGTTCGACAAGGAAGGGCACTGGAGGGAAGATGTTTCATCGCTTTACCACCAGCTGATCCGCCAGTTTTTCCATGTGGAAGAACAGCTCGAACAGAGCATGCGTGCGCTCATTCGCCGCTATGCTTCTTATCTCAACGAAACCATGATCTTTGATCGCGACCGCAGACGCGTGCTGGCGGTCAAGATCGACTTCCGCGGCCGCGTGAAGGGCATCCTCCACGATTACAGCTCCTCGGGCAATACCATTTATGTTGAGCCGGATGAAACGATCGAAAAACAGAATCGATTGCGCGAGATTGAAGCCGAGGTCGAGGAAGAACTGTGGCGCATACGGGTAGAAACCACGGAACGGATTCTGGGCCAAACAATTATTGCCACACTGATCTGCCCCTTGTTGGCCCGCTTCGACACGGTTCAGGCGCTGGCTGTTACGGGAAAAGCAGCAAAATGTATTTGCCTGCGACCCAACGACACCTCCCAGCTGGAGCTGCGAGACGCGCGCCACCCCTTTCTAGACCAACTCTTTGCGCCCTTTCGCTGCAGACACGACAACACGGACGGTGAAGACGAGAACCAGATGATCCCCTTCTCTCTGAGCCTGGAGGACGAGATCTACGGGCTGATTATCTCCGGCGCCAATACGGGCGGAAAAACGGTCACCCTCAAGACTACGGGCCTGTTGGCTTGGATGGCCAACAGCGGTTTTCCCGTTCCCCTCGACGAGGGCAGCCAGGTGCCGTTCTACGCCGAGATCCTGGCCGATATTGGCGACAATCAGTCGCTTAGCCACAATCTTTCGACTTTTGCCTCGCACCTGGCCAGTCTGCGTCAGGTTCTGGCCGCTGGCGATCGGCAAACCCTGGTTCTGCTCGACGAGCTGGGCAGCGGCACCGACCCCAATGAGGGCAATGCCCTGTCTCAGGCCCTGATCGAGGAGATTGTCTCGCGCCGCTTCCACCTGCTGGTGACAACCCATCAGCAGGTTCTGTGTACCCTGGCCTTGACTCATCCCAATTTGGACAATGGTTCGATGGCCTTCGATGCCAAACGCCTGAAACCCATTTATCGTTTTACCCAGGGGGTTCCGGGGCGCTCCCACGCCCTGGAAATTGCCGAGGATGCGGGCCTGCCCAAGAGCCTGCTGGCCCGGGCCCGTGCCTTGATCGACGATGATCAGGTTGATATCCAGGCCGCCATCGGCAACCTACAGCTTCAGCACAAGGACCTGGTCAAACAGAAGAAGAAGCTTCGCCGCGATGAACTCAAATTGCATCAACGACTCAAGCAGGCGCGGGCCGAATCTGAAAAATTGACGGGCATGCAAGAGGCTTTTCGCGAGAAATCTCTGGCCCGACTCAATAAATCGGTCGAGAAGGCCGAGCGCGAGCTGCGCGTCTTCCTCTCCGAGGCGACCAGCTCCAAACAACGTCGCGCCGGCCTTTCGCGCTTCTCCGCCGTCCGCAAGGAAATTTTGGAGCCCTACAAGGAACCGGAAAAGCTGGATTCCGTGGAGGTTGAAACCTCTGACCTGACCTACGACAAATGGAAGATTGGCGATAAGGTTTTTCTCAAGAGTTTCCGGGCGGAAGGCGTGCTCACGGCCCGCGACCGCAAACGCATGCGGGTCGATTGCAGGGGCAAGGTTCTTGATGTGGATGCTTCAGATGTGCTGCACTTGAAACAGAACCAGGTGGAAGCCGAACCCCCTCGTATCACTGAACATCTTGACCTGGAAGGCGGCGCCCTTTCTACCGAGCTGCGCTTGTTGGGCTATCGCATGGAAGACGCCATGCTGGAATTGGAGAGTACACTTGACGGCGCCTTGAGTCGCGGACTTCCTTTTTTGAAAATCATCCATGGGCACGGAAATGGCGTTCTCAAGAAAGCTGTTCGCGAGTTTTTAAGGACCCACAATGCGCGATCTAACTACATTGTTGACCTGGATCCTGAAAATGATGGCATTACAGAGGTTAAGTTCGAGTAAAAAATGACCGACTTCCTAAAGAGGTAAAGATGGTTGTTGCTAATGAAGGGAAAAACAAGGAAAATGACGACACCATTATTGATGGAGATGTGTACGGCTTGAACGTAAAAAAGCAGTTCTCGTGAACCCATGGCTGAAAAAAGTAAACTACTCATCATAGGCAGTACTCTAGAAAAACTGCCACATTTAGGCAAGATCGCCCAAGATCTTGATCTAACGCTTGTTGCCGTTGCCGACCGCGACGATGTCAGCGAAGATCTGGACTGCGAGGATTGCCTGCTTGTGGTTCTGGACTTGGGAAAGACCACAGCGGAGGGGATCGCCGATGTGGGCGACTGGGTTATCCGTATGTGCCCGGACCAGCCCGTCGTGTTTGCCGGGCTCGCCCACGATGATGGGGTCATCGCCGGTTTTGATGCTGGCGCCTATGACGTTTTCAGGGAAACCATCGAAGATGAGGTTCTTTCGGTTCGCGTTCGCAATCTACTTGATCGACTGCTCAAGCAGCAGGCCCTGAACCACGAGAACGAGCGTCTCGTGCAAATGAGCCTGCGCATGAAGAAATATGTGGGCCACGTGGCCCATGATCTGCGCGGACCCTTGGGCAAACTGATTAACACCAGTGAGGTTCTGCTCTCGGGCGTCGAGGCAGATTCACAAGAGGCCTTTTTCAGTATCATCGCCCGAACCAGTCGGCGCGGCTTCGAGTTGGTCAACAATATTCTCGACATCACTTCCCTTGAAAGCGGCCAGCTGCGGATTGAGAAAGGCAAGTGCAATCTGAGTGTGATGGCCGACCAGGTGATTACGGAACTCAATTACCTGGCCTCTGAGAAGGAGATTGGCCTGCGCAATCGAATCCTGATGCCCTTGGAAGTGTATGCCGACGCCCAGCGGGTGATTCAGGTTCTTTCCAATCTGATCACCAACGCCATTAAGTTTACGCCTCGTTTCGGCACCGTTACCCTACAGGCCAAACCAGGGGTTGGGGGCATGCGTATCCAGGTGGTTGACACCGGTGTGGGCATTAATCAGGAGACCGTGGATCGGCTTTTTGATTTGGAGTCGAAAACATCTACCCTCGGCACGGAAGGCGAACGGGGAACGGGTTTGGGTCTGGCCATTGCCCAGGAGATTATCAAAGGGCACGATTCGCAGATTACGGTGACGAGCATGCCCGATGAAGGCAGCACTTTCTCTTTTCAGTTGCCCATGTGGCAGGTACCCGACGAATAGAGAAATCGAACATCCCGGTTGTTTCGAGGTCTAACCATTGCACAAATCAGGTAGCACCAACGTGGCGGGGCGGCGGCGGAGAATTGTTCTCCTCTGCCTCGTTGTGTTGTTGACGCCCCTGGCATGGGCACAGCGAGAGCATGTTCGCTTCAAGGTGCTCTCGCCAGATGAAGGGCTTTCGCAGACAACGGTTCTCGCGGTACTTCAAGATAGCCGCGGGCTGATGTGGTTTGGCACGCAAGATGGGTTGAACACCTTCGATGGCTACTCTTTTAAGGTGTACAGCAACAACCCGGAGGACCCTAGCAGCATCACCTCGGGACAAGTACGCGATTTAATGGAAGATCGCAGCGGCTTTATCTGGGTGTGTACCTGGGGTTATGGGCTCGACCGCTTTGATCGCGAAAAGGGAGTTTTTGAGCACTACCGCCACGATGGCGACGACCCGGACAGCCTGTCCATGGACGTGGTGCAGGTGATTTTCGAAGACGAACAAGACGGCAAAATCTGGATCGGTACGCAAGGCGGAGGCTTGGATCTGTTGGATGTGGCCACGGGCAAGTTCAAACACCATCGCTTCGATCCAGACGATGAGGGCAGTCTCAGCCATAACCACGTGTGGGCTGTTCTGGTGGACCGGGCGGGCGGTCTCTGGGTTGGAACACACAGTGGCCTTAACCACATGGCAAAAGGTGCCGATCGCTTTACCCGCTACCTGCATCGGGAAGACGACCCAGACGGTCTGCCCCTGGATCATGTCAGCGCCCTGTTCGAAGACAGCCGTGGCAGGCTCTGGGTTGGGACCTTGGGTGGCGGCTTAAGCCTGATGGATCGTGGAACGGGTCGTTTCACCCATTACCAACACCAGCGCGACGATTCCTCCAGCCTCAGCGACAATGAGATTTTTGCGCTTGTTGAAGATGAGAAAGCCGGCCGGCTTTGGGTCGGCACCGGGGGCGGTCTTGGCCTCTTCGATCCCGACAGCGGCAAGACGCTCACCTACAAACACCAGGTCGGCATAAGAGACAGTCTGGGTCACAACCTCGTACGCGATCTCCATCGTGATCGATCCGGCACGATCTGGGTAGGCACCTACGGCAATGGTGTCAGCATGTACAGCGGTGCCCATTCCGGGATTCGCCATTATAAAAGTGAACCGAACGAGAGCAACACCTTGAGCACCAACGACGTGCGTTGCTTCTACAGGAGTAAGGACAACAACCTGTGGGTCGGTACGGCCACAGGCGGCCTCAATTTTTTTGAGGCCGAAACGGGTCGCGCCACCCATTACCGCCATGATTTGGCTGATTCCAAGAGCTTGGCCCATGACCGGGTTCTTACCTTGCTCGAAGACAGCAAGGGCCGGTTCTGGGTGGGGTCCTACGCGGGCGTAGACCTGATGGACCGCAAAAACGGGACTTTCCAGTACCAACACCAACTATTCGACAATACGCCCAACCCCAAGATGCGGCAGGTGCGTCATATCAGCGAGGATCGCGATGGTGCCATCATCGTTACCTCTCAGGGTGGGGGTATCGCCTTCCTCGATTCGGACGGTTCGGTTCGGACCTACGACCACGACCCCCTGAATAATGATAGCCTGGGTGACGCCATTGTTTTTTCGACCTTTGTCGATCCGGTTGACGTGGGCCGTAAATTGTGGTTTTCAACGGCTGGTGGGATGGATTGTTTTGATCCCGAAACCGAACGATTTACCCATTATCGCTCCGACCCCAACGACCCTACCAGTTTGAGCTACAATTACGTAATGCATATCTATGGCCACCCGGACCGTTTCCAGGAAGAGCTATGGGTAGCCACCCTGGGCGGTGGCCTGAACCGTTTTGATCGTCGCAGCGAGACTTTTCGCGCCTACCACGTCGCCGATGGCCTGCCCAATAACACGGTCTACGGCATCCAGTCCGATAACCACGGGTCTCTCTGGCTCAGCACCAACGCCGGCTTGTCTCGCTTCAATCCCGAGACCGAGGATTTTCGGAACTTCCAGATCAGTGACGGGCTCCAGAGCCTGGAGTTCAACGGCGGCGCTTTTTACACCGATCCAAAGGGCGAACTCTTCTTCGGCGGCATTAACGGCTTTAACGCCTTCTTTCCAGACGACCTGCCCCCAGCGAACCCGCCGCCTCAGGTTATGATCACCGATCTTCTCATTCTCAATAAGCCGGTCCAACCCCAGCTCAACAACCCGAAGGCCGTATTGCAGCGCCCCATTTCCGAAACGAAGCAGCTTACCCTCTCTTATCTGGACTATGTCTTTTCCTTCGAATTCGCCGGGCTCGATCATGCCAATGCCGACACCACCCGATATGCCTATCGCATGGACGGCCTGGATGACGACTGGATTATTACCGATGCCAAGCGACGTTTTGCCGTCTACAATCGCTTGGATTCCGGTCAGTACACTTTCAGACTCAAGGCGGGCACCCCCCGCGACTGGAGCGAGCAAGAGACCCAAATCAAAGTAGATATAGAATCGCACCCCTTGTCCTCCAAGTGGGCCATGGCGATTTATGGACTGATCGCACTTGGCCTCCTGCAGCTATACCGGCGCAAACAGCACCAGAAGCTCGAAAAGGAGCGCCTGCTGAGTCAGGAACGACTCAAGGCCCAGCGCGAACACATGATCGTGCAGCGCCTGCGCCAGATCGATAAACTCAAGGATGAGTTCCTGGCCAACACTTCCCACGAGTTGCGGACGCCGCTCAACGGGATCATCGGTTTGGCGGAATCGCTGATTGACGGTGTGGCCGGTGACCTGCCCAAGGTGGCCAACTACAATCTGGCCATGATCGCCGCCAGTGGCAAGCGTTTGTCCTCTCTGGTCAACGACATCCTCGACTTCGCCAAACTCAGGAACAAAAGCCTGGAACTCAGCCGGAAACCCATCGACCTGATTTCACTTACCGATGTGGTGCTTACCCTGCTTCGATCACTCACCGAAAAAAGGAACCTGGTCCTCGTCAACGAGATCCCTGTCGATGTGGGGTATGTGATGGCCGATGAAGACCGGCTCCAGCAGATCCTCCACAACTTGATCGGCAATGCCATCAAGTTTACCGAGCAGGGACGCATCACCATTAGCGCCGAGCAACGTGGCAGTGAGGAGTGTGTCGTCCATGTCAGCGATACGGGCATTGGCATGCTGCCCGAGAAGCTGGAGACCATCTTCGAATCGTTTGAGCAGCTCGACGGGACCAGCGCCCGTTCCTTTGGTGGAACCGGTCTGGGACTGGCCATTACTCGTCAGCTGGTCACCCTCCACGAGGGTGAGGTTTGGGCCCGCTCCTCTCCGGGTAAGGGTTCGATCTTCTCCTTTACCTTGCCCACTACCAAAGAAGAACCTGACCCCATGGATGCCTCGCCCTCTGTTTCTGCACTCAACCTGGCGCGGATCGGCGAGCCGGAAATGGCCTTTGACACTGAACCCGACCGATTCGACATTCAGACGAAGGTCACATCAAGCGAGGCCGATTTCAACATCCTCATTGTCGACGATGAACGGGTCAATCGCCGGGTTCTGGCCAACCACCTTTCACCGCACAGCTACAACTTGACCGAGGCCTCCAGTGGTAAAGAAGCCCTTGATCTCCTCGAGCAGGGTCATCGCTTCGATCTCATTCTTCTCGATGTCATGATGCCGGTCATGTCGGGCTACGAAGTCTGCGAGAAAATTCGCAAGCGTTACCCCGTCTACGACCTGCCCATCATTTTCCTCACCGCCAAGAACCAGATCAGTGACCTTGTGACCGGTTTTGCTGCCGGCGCCAATGATTATCTATCCAAACCCGTCTCCAAGAACGAATTACTTTCCCGCGTCAGCACCCACCTACAACTGTTGGACACCCATCGCAATCTGGAATCCAAGGTGGAAGCTCGCACCCGCGACCTGGAAGATGTGAATCGCGAAGTCCTTAAGACCCAGCGCCAACTTCTCTTGCAGGAGAAGCTCGCCTCCTTGGGTACCTTGACTGCCGGAATCGCCCATGAAATCAAGAACCCGCTTAATTTTGTCAACAACTTCTCGGAACTCATCATCGACCTGGCCAATGAGCTGAGGGAGAAGGTGGATGAGGTCAAAGAACAGCTGCAGGAAGAGGCCCATGATTCCTTCCGCGACATCATCAAGGACCTTAACCAGAGTGCGGCCAGCATCAATAAACATGGTACTCGAGCCAATAATATTATTCAAAGTATGATGAGCCTGGCCAGTGGCGAGCGTTGTGAGTGGCGCAACACCGACCTGAACAACCTGGTAGACGAGTTTATCGGACTTGCCTACCATGGTTTTCGCACCAAGGAAAAGCAGGTACCCATCTGTCTCGAAAAATCTTTGGACAAGGCCATCGGCCTGGTGCCCATGGCCGGACAGAACCTGAGTCGCGTGATCATCAACCTCATGAACAACGCCTTCGATGCGGTTACAATCCGTTATCGGGATGAGGAAGTAGGTTACGAGCCCAAGGTTCGCGTCGAGACCGTGGACGCCGGGAATCGGGTCCGCGTAATCGTTTCAGACAACGGCAAGGGCATCCCCCAATCCTTGCTGGACGAAGTTTTCAACCCCTTCTTCACTACCAAACCTTCCGGCTACGGCAATATTGGCTTGGGCCTCTACATCAGCTACGACATCGTGGTCAACGAACACGGTGGCGACCTCATGGTTGAGACCGAAGCGGGCAGCTTTACCCGCTTCATCATCGAGATCCCCAAACATAGGGAAGCAGCACAAGTGCTGGAAGGCTGACCATGGAAGAGAAGCGGATCGGGCGCTATCTGGTCAAAAAAACCTTGGGAACCGGCGCCATGGGTTCTGTTTTCCTGGCCGAGGATCCCCTGATTGGCCGCACCGTGGCGATCAAGACCATTCACACGCGGATCCTGGCCAATCGGGCTGATCGCGAGGCCTATTACGCTCGTTTTCTGCGTGAAGCCCAGATTGTTGGCCGCTTGCGCCATCCCGGCATCGTTACCATCCACGACATGGGGCAGGAAGACGACACGCCTTTCCTGGTGCTGGAGCATGTCAGGGGGCGCGATCTGGCCGACTTTCTTACCTCGGGCCGGCCCATTACCCGGAGCCTGGCTCAAGAGTTGGTGGCTCAAATGGCCTCCGCTTTGACCGCAGCCCATGCGGAAGGTATTGTTCACCGCGATCTCAAGCCGCAAAACGTCATGCTCACCGAGAAGGGCAAGATCAAAGTCCTCGACTTTGGCATCGCCCGGCTGCGCGGCATGGAGATCACGGCCGCCGGTGAGTTCCTTGGCACGCCTACCTACTCCAGCCCGGAACAAATCATGGACGGCGACGTTGATCATCGCTCAGATCTTTTTTCATTCGCCGTGCTGATCCACCGCTTTTTTACGGGACAAGATCCCTTCGCGGGCGAGAACGTGCGCGCGATTTTTCTGAAAATTCTCCATGAGCGGCCCAAGCTGGCCGATCCCTATGCGACCCTCGAACTTTCCCAGGCTGATTTTCAGGCCGTCATGTTGAAGGCTTTAAGCAAGAAACCAGCTGACAGATTTCAAACCGCCCAAGAGATGGCGGATAGTTTTGCTCGCTTATTTTCCGGAGTTCCCAGGGTCGATCCTGATGCGGAGACCTATGTCATCGAGTACGAGACCAATGTGTCTCGGGCCAGCAAGCCCAAGGAAGATGCCCAGACCCGCCATATCAAAACTCTGCGCACCCGCTTTCACCAGGCTTTGGACAATCAGAACCTGATGGCCTGTCGCAATTTGATCAAAAACCTGGAGCGGCGTGGCGCCTCGGTTGCGGCCGAAGGAATCGCCCTAAAGGGCCTGAAGACAAAAAGCCGTAAGCAGACCATCAGCGGTCATCGCGTCAGCTTCGAAGCGGCCCTGGCGTCGAATCGTTTAGAGGAAGCCCAGACCTGTTTGAGCAAGCTCGAAGGCCTGGGTGAGGGCGTGGATGACTTAAGCAAAACCTTACAGCTGCGCAAGCAAGAATGGGAACAGCGGGTGTACGCTACGAAACGTCGCCTGGACCGCACGCTCAAGGCCAATGATTTGGGTAAAGCCAGGGCCCGCATCCGCGAATTGAAGAAACTGGGCGCAGACACGCGAGATGCTCAGAGCGCGGTATCCGATCTACAAAATGGAAAATTAGCAGTAGCCCGAGACACACTCAAGGAGATTACGGCGGCGCGGGAAGGATTTGCTCATGCATTGGAGCGGAGTAATCCGGCCGAGGCGGAGACCCGTCTCGAGGAGTTGAAACGCTTGGGCGCACCATTGCGCGACGAAGAAGAGCGGCTGGCATTGGCCAAACGTGAATTAAGCCAGGCACGTCGTCGCAATGCCAGAGCGCTTGAAAGAGCATGCCGTCGAGCGGCCAGGAACGGCAATCTGGAAGAAGCCGAGCACAGCTACACTCTTCTGGTCAACGCCGAAGAGGAAGAAGCCGTCTTGGAGCCATTGCGGGTATTGGTAGAAAAGACCCGAGTTAAGTGGCGCAAAAAGCGGATCAAACAACTGGAAAAAGAGTTTGCTCAAGCGCTGGACGTGGCAGACGGAGACGCGGCGCGAGCGGCCCAGCAGGAGCTGGCCATGTTGGAAGCAGACAGCGATACTTATTCCTGGTTATTGCGCAAGGCCGCTGGCAGAGACCCAGGCCCGAAACCCGGTTCCTCGCGTCGTGTCCTGGTATTGGTCATGGGTATTTTGTTGGTGGCGACATTCCTCTGGTTTTTTCAGGACAAAGTATTTTGAGATGACAAGGGCTGACGCTTTAGCCTGTTAGTATATGGCTTATCGAAGGCAACCTCTTCCACGCGTTCGACATGACACCGGATCTTAAAAAGGACTGCCCCCACCTTTTTTGGGTCACACAGATTGAGTCTCTCCCCCACAGAAGACTCTCTTTGGGTCCGACGGTCGGTAAACGACCGTCGGGCCTTTTTTTTTGGCGATCCAAAGTTGAGTGCGGAGTTGCAGAACGCCGTATCCGGGCACCATGACGCGCAACAATCACGTAATAACAAACAGCCATTCTCTACGAGGTGCGTCATCACCTTGTCTGTTACGGAACGAAAAATCTGATCGGGACGAACCAACCTTTTTTATCCCGATCAGAACAAACCAGTCAGGTGCGGCGGGTCCCGATTGGTGGACTGAGTTAACCCTCTACTTTGCGTAAGTGGGCGATCTTAAGGCTGCTGTCCTCGTCTTTCTCGCGAAACTCCGGTGGCCTGGACAACCAGCTATCCAGCTGGTATTCACCGAAGAGATCAGCCAGGAAATCTCGGCCCAGACCTGGCGCGTTGAGACAGGCAATGATATGACCGTCGGGTGCCAGGAAATCGGGAAGACGCCGCACAATGCGGGCGTAATCCGTACGCGCTTCAAAGCGTCCCTTTTGGTGCGTGGGCGGGTCGATGACGACCAGATCGTAGGGCCCGTTTTTCGCCAGCCGACCAAAGGAACGCAGGATATCGAAGCTCAAAAAGGACGCATCGCGAGGGTCGAATCCGTTGTGAATGTGATTGCGTCTGCCAACCCGTAGCGCTGCTTTCGAGATGTCCATGTTGCATACCTGACGGGCACCCCCAGCCAGAGCTGCTACCGAGAAAGAGCAGGTGTAGGCAAACAGGTTGAGTACCCGCTTTCCCTTCGCCAGGCGACGCACCAGGTCGCGACCCAGGCGCATATCCGGGAAGAATCCGATGTTCTGTTTGGTCATCAACTCAAGCTCGTAGCACAGGCCGTTTTCACGGGCGAAACACGCCCTGGGCGGTTGACCCGAGAGGACACGCCAGTCGGTATGGCTGCGAGACCTGCGCTGTAACAGAACACAGTCCAGTTGCCGCTTATGCGCCTCCAGTCGGCGGGTTGCAGCCGCGCTCAAAATGGTTAGCCGCTCTTCCTCTACTTCAGCGAAGGCCTGGACCACCAATACGGGCGCGTAGTAGTCCAGGTTCACTTCTTTCCATTGCTCGAAGCAGCCACCCCGTCCGTGGAAGAGTCGCGTTCCCTGCTCACGTGCCAGATTCGTTTCTATCTCATGCTCTAATATTGGGTCCTCAACCATGGCGATAACCATAGAACCAGTGGTTGGTCGTCGTTCCGATATCGTGCACCGTGTGGCTGGTTCCGGCCTCGGACCATTCTTGACCGGGGGGATCTGTCCAGATGGCGCAACTGAAGCCCCTTCGCCGCCAGTTGCGCGTCCGTTCACCTAAAATAGTTGGGTGCATTTCTCGTTCTCCATCAGTTTTGCGGCCGCCAGCGAACAACAGTCTCAAATCGTCGCGCTTGTGCATCGCCGGTTTTGCGTCGGGCACAAATGGCGCTGACACGATTGTTGAAGACACAATTATACCGGCCTTCCTTGCTGAAAACATCCGGAATGGTGAATTCGTGCTATCGAAACAGCTTAAATTCACTTCTGGCGCAGCCTTTTTGTGTTGCTAAACGACTGACCTGGTATAATTGCATTTGTGCTTTACGGTCGGTATGGTTTAAATTGTGAAGTGGTTAACCGGCAGGTCCACAACAGCGTTCGTTCTCAAAGGAGCCTTACATTGTCCAAGTATCTCCTGCTTTTTATAGTCTCCCTTTGTTGCTTTGGCGGAGAAGCTGTACTTCGCGGCACGGTTCGCTTGTCGGATGGCCCTCTCAAGGAAGGACGGGTTATTTATTATCCGAGCTGGCAGCAAACGCCGACCGATATCCAAAAAGTAAAGGTTGCCCCTGATGGAACTTTTGCGATTGCTGTTAAGGTACCCGAATCCTATCAGCTCATTTTCTCTCATCCAGGTAAAGAGCCCCATGCTGTGATGCTCGAATTGATTGGCAATGAAGAAAAAGAGATCGCGATAACCTTGGATCGCTATGCATTGCCAAAAAATAATTTCTCGGTGGTCTTCGAGCGCGATGGTTACGATTGGAGCAAGCAGATCCCCATGCGGGAAGAAAACGGGGTGTATTACCTGGAGCAGAAAAGTGAGAGAGAGAGGGAACGCTACCAGGTTACCGGATTGAAACGGACCATGCAAGGCCAGGACCCGATCGTGGCGGTAGATAATTCCGGCGATTACATAAGTGAAGCGCCCGTGGTAGACGGACTGGTGACCATCCGTTTCGATCCGACCTTGGCGGATTTCAGGTCTGGTGCGTCGCAAGCACTCATCGAAAATGTACGCGGCACCCATCTTTCACTGTCCATGATCCGCCTGGAAAACAGCATCATTGCCTACCTCCTGGACAAACGCGCAAAACGAGACAAAGGTCCCAACACGGACGGCTTGAAGCAACTATGTGAAAGACTCGATGAATTGATCGCCACTCAGGAGAGCGAGACCGCTGGTTTGATCCTGGCCACGATGGCCCACCGTTTTCTAGGGCGTTATACAGACGCTTACAATCGCGGCGGTCAACTTCGTCAGGCCTATCAGGCCGACCCAACGATCCTCGTTCACTTGCCCCTAGAGGATGTGTTTAATCTACTGATCGGGAGTAGAAAAACCCGTCAACAATCAAGGAGCCGAGAGGACCTGGACAAGAGGTGCGCGATTCTCAGTAAATACCTGGCCATGGATATTTCTCTCGAAAAGAAACTCAAGACCATATACTTCCTGGGTACCATGTACGAAGGTATCGACCCTGTTGAGCAAAGGAAATGGCTAAACAAGGCCATTGAGGACTACCCCAATTCCTATGCGGCATCCAACTCACGTAATATTTTGCGCCAAATTCAACAAGTAGGACAAAAAGCCCCAGATTTTGCTCTCGAAGATGAGGAGGGCAAGATTGTCCGGCTCAGTGATTTTCAAGGGAAATACGTGCTCCTCGATTTCTGGGCCAGTTGGTGCAGCCCCTGTATCAAAGAGATCCCCAATTTGGTAGATGTTTATGACAGGATTGATCGGAGTCAGGTAGAATTCATAAGCATCTGTCTCGACACGAAGAAGTCACCTTTGGCGAAGCTGACTAAAAAATACAAAATGGCTTGGACCCAACTGGGCAGCCTTGACGGGTTCCAGGCCAAAGTCGCGGACCAGTTCTCGATTTCCTATCTTCCCAACGTACTGCTCATCAATCCGGAAGGCGTGGTGGTCGCCCAGAACACCGGCCTCCAAGGCGGGGATCTACTCATCACCCTCAGTAAATATCTGGGCTCCAATTAACTAACAGGGCAGTCACTTTGAAGGCGTCAGGCGCTGTTTGATCGCGTCCAAAACGTCGTCTGGTCCGAGCCGTACTCGGTAGTTCGGGGAGTTGTGGACCCAAAGCACCTGGCCATCTTGCCTCAGCAAAATATTGGCGGAACGGGGAACACTCTTACCGCTGGGGTTGGGCGCTTGATCGCGCAGGCCAAATAAGTCCATTAACTGACCTTCCGTATCGCGAATAAAAGCGACGCCGGAACCCACCCGCTTCATGGTTTTACGCATGCCGTCATTGTCTTCAACCGTAACCGCCACAATCGAGGTGCCCAGCTCATCGAAAGCTGGCTTGTTCTTTTGGAGCTTGACCAGCTCCACCATGCAGTAAGGTCACCAGTGACCGCGGAAGAATACCAACAGAGTTGTCGGGTTTTTCTGAAGCAACTCAGGTAAGACCACCGGCTCGCCGTCAACGGTTTCCAGAGCCATGTCCGCAATGCGTGCGCTGATGTTGTCTTGCTCCTTGATGGGCCAGGGATTTTGTTTATAGGTCGAGAAGATCAGGGTCCACCAGATGAAGAACAGGGTGAGAACCCAACCCAGTCCATTGAGGACCCAAAGGTAGGCCGTTCGTTTCTCACGGGTCGCCTTGAAGAGGTAGAACAAGGCGACAAATGCAACCAGGTAATGAATGACCGGGTATTCTTGGAAAATACCCATTCCAAGGACCAGCAGGAAGTAAACGAGAAAAGAAAAGGGCACCATTAAAAAGATGAGTGTGGGGCGCAAAACAGCTCTCCTATTGACAGGCTTCCACCAACTTAAAGAAAGACACGAAAAAAGTAAAGGGCCCAAACCAGACATAGGCAGCCACTTTTCCGGGTTGGTTTCTGGAATTCAGGCTATCCTGTTTGTTCTCAGTGGATTAATGCAGATTCCCCAAGGCGGCTCCAAGTCGTATTTTTTTTCAAAAGTACTTGCTTCCCGTGCCCATGAGGACTAGACTAGATAGAGAACATTGGTGATGATCTCGTTTGCTGTCTACCTGTTATTTCATGCATTCATAGCGATTTTTGTTTACCCTTTTTTATACAAGACGCTGATTTCTCTGGGCACACCGGTCCGGTGGGGGTATATGAAGCATTGGCAGATGGAAAATGGGGAACGTCGTTCCCAAACCCGTTTTAAACAAGCATTCCAGGCCGTTTGTGAAATAGGTGGCCGAAGGTACAAGGCTCGGACCTTCGATATCAACGGAAAGGGGATGACTCTCCTAACAGCAGCGGTCTTGCCGCGTGTGATGGGCTATCGTGTTGTCTGCCGGTTGCCCGAGGGCCCCAGTGCCAGTTTTGAGGTCAATGAAGTCCAACGCATGGCCCTAACCCGACGCGGGAAAAGGTTCTTCCGTTTGGGCCTGAGCATGACCCATCAGAACATCGAAACACAGCAGTTTCTCAGCAGGGTTGCCCGTCTATTCAGTGAGTTGGCAAACCCACTGATGTCCCACAGGCATCCCACGCGAATCGCGCCCCCCCTGCCCATAGCCATGGGCCGGGGTCAACAGCGAGTGGTATTCCAGTTACCCGCTTTTGTACACGTGGAAAATCGCATGTTTCGTTGCCATACCCACGATCTGTGTTCTTGGGGGATTGGTCTTTCTGCCCCGCCAGATTTCCCTGGGGTAGGCATTTTTGAATTGGTGTGCCTCGAGCCATCGGGAGAGGAGGTTCTAATTTTGGTCCAAGAGAAACATCGCGGCCCAATAAAGGGTCCAACCAGACGCCAGCTTCTGGGTCTTCAGGTCATCGGCGGTCAGGAGCATTATACCCGCATACTGTGTCAGCATCTGTATGCTCCGACGCCAATGCCAAGCGGCGCATTTCAGCTCTAAGGCACGAGCAAGTTGCAAGTTGCAAGCTGCAAGGATCAAGTCTCAAGGCGCGGTGGTGCTGGGATGAACCGGCTTCCTCTTTTGCCGCGAGTGGTGCTTTATGGATGTGCAGGAAGACACTTGCATGGTACAAGGAGGAGGGTCGAAGCAGCAAGTTACAAGCTGCAAGTTGCAACTTGATAGCGTGGCGTTCACTCCCTTGACTTGTCATAAGTAGGTTTATTAGTGCTGGTTGCAGGATCTCGCCTGCTTTGGATACTTGGCCGGCCTGCTTTCGAGCCACCGAAGTGGTCCGATTATTTACTTCCAAGATCAGCTTTTTCGCTTGTTTAAGCGAATGAATCGTACCACTTCAGCGAACCCAAGGTCCCCCGAGAGCTTTTACACGGGCCCCTTCCGGGAGCGTCTATACTGGGTTTATTCAGCATTCAGCTCTGGTAATTTTAGCGGTCGATGTCGTCGAATTCCGAGAAAAGGAACTGTCGTCCCGCTCGTCTCCACGTCGACTCAGGATGGCCCATCCAGCAATTAACTCTCCGTCAATGCCGGATCTAAACCCTAATCGGTAATGATCGAATTACGGAGAGGCCTCTTGCGTAATACCCTTGAACCGTTGGACTTGCTGGATATATTTGAGATTGATACTTGTAACTATCGATACATATCCATTCAGGTGAGGTTCCGGTGAGCGTGCCTGACATTGGTTCTTGAAGCTCCAAGACTACTGTTTGGGACTGGTGTTTTTCTAGGAACGGGGCAGCCGAATGTAGCATAGCCAGCTTGGCTGTGTGAAAGCGGGAAGGGGGCGTGTCTGTTCATTCTGTGCATTGGTTATTCGTGAAGGGAATCAGTTCTTGAATCGACTGGCCTGGCCAGCGAGGGATTTGGACTTCTATCTCATCCAAATAACAGTTCCTTAATTTCATACCAAAAACCCGCAGGACGGGTGGGAATTCCTGAGTACCGGGTATGAAGCTCTGATCCACGTTCCAAAAGATCTTACTTTTCTCGTGACCAAAATACCGTCGTGCGCCGGCCATCATGTCCAGATCCCCATCCTCATCCAGATCGACGAGGTGAATACCCGAGACATTTCTATTCACGCCGTAGGGTCGCCAGGATGACGCGGAGAAGGTACCTGATCCATCGTTTTCCAATTGGAATAACCAGTCGCCGCCGACAACGACCGCGTCCATATCACCATCGTTATCCAGATCGCCGAGGTCAAAATAGATGCCCCCCGCCGGTGAGTTGAGCTGCATTTCAATAGTGATGTGTTGGCTGAAATGGCCCATGCCATCGTTGATTTGAACATGGAAATCGTTGTGCGCCTGGCAGATGTCCAGATCTCCATCATTATCTATATCTACAAAGAGAGGGTCGCCAAAGGTTGTCAACTCCTGACCTAAAGTAAACAAGGCCAGTCCATCGTTTATCCAGACATGGTTCCAGGTCACGGCGTCCAGGTCGCCGTCGTTATCGAAATCAGCAAGGTCGATCGCGCCACGGTTGGGATGCGATGGAATATTCGGCTGTGCCTTTTCCTCAAAGGTTCCATCACCATTGTTCAGCAAGACCTGGTGGTATGCTTGCGAACGTGCTGTAGAAATAAAAGCGTCCAAGTCACCATCGCCATCCAGGTCGCCTAGCCTGATATCCCCATTCCAGATATCCGTATGCAAAATGATCTGCCAGTTTGTGAAAGTGCCATCGCCATTTCCAAACACGGTCCAATGGTTATCGCCGATGATAAAGAGATCTAAAGCGCCATCCATGTTCAAATCACCGACGTCCACGCTGAAGCCGTCAGGGATTCCTTCACTCATTAAACGGAACTCATCCGTAGAGTTATTCGAATAGGTCGAGGACGAAACATTTGGGTAGATGAAGAGAAGATCTGTAGACTGAGCAAAAATGTTCGAACAAAGACATGTATACCCTAGTGCAATGAAAAACTTTAGCAAAAAAACCCCCGAATGCGCAACTGTGAATTCTTGTGTTGAGGAAAGGTGAGAATATGCTCACGGTTTCCACGGTGCTCAGAGTCATTCGTGCCGGTTCCCTCTGGCACGAATGGTCGCCGATCAATACTAGAAACGAAAATTCGGGCTAAAAAGGTCCATTTTTTTCAAATATATCCAAGGAAGTGGCCGAAAAATTGATTTGTCGCTTTGGAACGGACCCATTTCGTACAAACGACGAACCAGCCCAAAGCCGCTGGTGACAAGCGGTTGCGCTCGCTTTGCTCGCAAAACACCCAAACTAGTTTCATGGGAGGGCGAGAGGAGAGGGGAAGAACGCAAGCCTTGTCCATATTTACTTGCCGCTCAAGGCGCCAATGGGCCGTCTCGCCATCGACCGTAGACCCGACCTGAGGTCCACCGGTGCGAGCATAGAAATTTTGACAAAGTCCAGGTTTACTGATAATAGTTTGAAAAATGGACAGTTGAACTCATTCGTCATCGAGATTACCATGAGTAGACAAATTGGAAAACCTTCGTAATTAGGCAGTCTCGTCACTGGTCTCGTCAAAACCCTCCTCTAAGGCGCTATGAGCCTTATATTCGCCAAATCAAGCGAACAGCAAAAAAGGTTCCCGATGACGGGAACCCTTTGGTAGGATTGAGCTAGGCTCATTTTTGGATTTGAGGGGCGTTTTCTGCTATGCAGTTTGCAGCTTGATAGCGTGGCGCGCACTCATTCCTTGAGTTGCCATAAGTGGCATTTTTAGTGTTGGTTACAGGATGTCGCTTGCTTTGGTTACTTGCTGGCCCTGCTTTCGGTCCGAAGAAGTGGTCCGACCATTTATTTCCAAGATCAGCTTATTGGCTTGTTTAAGCGAATGGACCCTACCATTTCAGCAAAAATCCAGAGCCTCTTTGAGAGCTTTTCACGGGACCTTATCGGGAGCGTACAAACAAGGTTCAGTATTCTGCTCTGATGATCAGTGAGATCAATGTCGTCGATTTCCGAGAAAAGGAAACGTCGTGCGGGCTCGTCTCCACATCGACTCAGGATTGCCCATCCAGTCATTAACTCTCTGTCAATGCTGAATCTAAACGCCAATCGGCAAAGATCGAATTCACGGAGACACCTCTTGTGTAATGCCCTTGAAGTGTTGGACTTGTTGGGGGTAGTTGGTGTTGACCAAGGGTGGCGGGGAACCTGGCAGATCGCACGTAGCGCCCGTCGGCCTCGGCGGCGAGAAAGGTCATCAGCGTGACGAAAGTTATAAATTAAAACCCGATAATAAAAAGGAACACACAGCGTCACCATGGTGGAACCAGGAAGGGAGAAAGTGACCGGATCGTTCACAAGAAAAGTGCCCGGGAGTGGTTCAAAAGGGCCTTCTGCCAGAGCAGGGATTTTCTACAGAGGGACTGGATGTGGGTTATGCCTACAGGCCGGCGCGTCATTTAGGCGGGATTATAACCGAACCAGCTTCGTGTAAAGGGCTGGTTTTATTGACATGAATTGCGCCCCCCTGGTTGGTCGGTTCATCGTCATTCCCGTTGGGAAAGCGGCGACCTGAAAGCAGGGTACCTTGGCTGATGCCAGGTGCGCCAGGGTTTT
>Ga0316189_10002187_pt1 | contig 19227 bp, 17 predicted proteins | sample LowCovwburrow_MG_FD_204930 | JGI IMG/M metagenome (GOLD analysis project Ga0316189, IMG submission 204930) | Coastal sediment microbial communities from Maine, United States - Lowes Cove worm burrow | ecosystem: Environmental > Aquatic > Marine > Coastal > Sediment | place: USA: Maine...
TCACCTCGCTGGGAGCGAATGGATTCGATGTGGTTCCATACACGTTGACGGTATGGTCATAGACAGTCGCGCGGATTCCACCAGGGTTTAGCTGTGAATACAGGTCTTCCTGTAGTGCAGCTATGCTAATCTCGCCGCCCTGCTCCTCCAATGGCGTATCAATGTTGTAAAGCGGGTCCAGGCGCGCCGCGCCACGACTCAGATTCGCAATAGACTCCCAGACACCGAAACCCGACACGGCGCGCTGCTGTTCCTGAGTAAAGGTTTCCACATCGACCGTACTAAAGTAGTTATGCAGCAAGCGCGCATCGGCGAGCGTAAAGATAGTGGCAGTCGTTACGTCGGGAAAACTGGAAGAGACGATGATGCCATCGAATACGCCGGGGTAATTGTCGGCAGTTTGATGAGACTGATAGGAGCCACCGGAGGCGCCAGTCGCGATCGTGTATTCCGGTTCACCGTAGTGTTCGATGAAGCGCTCCTTCACCATGATATGGGTTTCCGAGGCGAGCAAGTCGTTGCAGTTCTGGCCGAATACGTTCAGCGTCGCCGATGTTAGCGCATAGCCCTGCTCGAATAGGCCACGGCGCATTACACCGCCGGTCCTGTCTCCCTGCTGGTACCAGCCGCCACGGCAACCGCCGCCATGGGTATACACCAATTTGTTATTCCAGCTAGCACTACGGTTCCAGGGATCTAAAAAGCGCGAGCCATTCAGCGGGTTGTGCAACATGGCTATTTCATAAACCGCTCGGTTCACAGTTCCCGTTTCGACGCGCACGATATAAGGCTGATCGACCTGCCCCATGACGGTAATTACACCCATGTCCGCAGGCGGTTCGGCTTCAGCATCGAGAGGCAAGGGTTTAAACAACTCTTCCAGAGTTGACCAATAAACATAGTCAACACGAGTCGGAATCCTGCAGTTTGAATCCAGCGCGCTACCCAGTGACTCTCCTGTCACTGTCTTAAATTGTTGGGTCTGGCAAACATAGGGCTGCTCATGGGGCCCGGAAATAATCGGTCCGCTCTGTGGATAGTTAGTCAGGATAAGCGACTCACTCAACTGCGCGCTACTATGCTCAACTACTAAGGTGCTGTCCCCTTGCGGCATGTCGGTCAGCAAAGCTTGCAGCGTAGTTGCCGTAATCTCTCTGAAGTCGTCGCTAATATCGCTGCCGTTGAGGCTCATAGAGAGCTGTGTAGAGTTGACGGATGCAGCAATCGTAATTTCCACCAACACATCACCCCCGGTGACCAACCAGGGCTTGGTAGATACAGCACGCAGAAGAATTTCCATGTCGCCGCCTTGTTCGGCACCTGCACCTGCAGTACTAGCTGAAGTAGCGATAGGTTCCTCGGTCGAGCAGGACAGCAATACACCACTTAACAGCAAACACAGCAACGTTCTAAACCGCGTAGTGATTGGGCACGATTGGCGAGGGGACTGAGACGGAAGACCAGAGAGAGACATGTGCGCACCCCGAGAAAGTAAAGCGTTATTCTGGCGAGCATTGTAGCTAATGTAAAGCAATCGTCAGCTGACAATGAAGCATACTAATCCAAGCGAAAGCAGTGTTAGAATTGACCCTCGACGAAGCAAGACATCAGTCGAGTAAGAGTGGTAAATTTTACAGGTAGGGGATATGGACGCTAAGAATTCGATTAAGATGGTTGAAGTAGAAAAAAACGGCAAAATAATAGAAGTTGCCCTCGATAAGAAATGCTCAAAGTGTAAGAAATCTATTTGCTGTAACTCGATAAATCAAAAAATCCCTACTCCAAAAACCAAGGAAGATTTTGATCACCTGCTTTGGCAGGTCTCCCATGAAGGCATCAACATCTTCAAAGATGCCGATGGCTGGTTCCTACACATAGAGACAAACTGCAGTCACCTGCTGCCACATGGGGTTTGCGGCATCTATGAAACCCGCCCTTGGGTGTGCCGCGAATATGACAACGATTTTTGTGAGTTCGACGAGTCCATCAAGGATGCCAGCGAATTCTTCTTCTCCACTCACAAGAAGCTAGAGAAGTACTGCCGCAAACGCTTTAAGAAATGGGATAAACGCTTCACGATCTATGAGAGCTAAGCGAACAAGCAGCTTGCAGCCGGCGCGAACATCCCTGCTCGCGTTGGCACTGCTTTATCCCGCACTATCTTCATTCTCTTCATCCTCCTCGGCACAAGAAATAGACTTTCAGAAAAGTATCGACTCGACTAGCGAGGCCCTGATCTTGTTAGACGTAAAGGCGAGCGACTGTCTCGCCGCTTTGGAAGCAAGCGAGGACGCTCAGACCCTCTGTGACGACTTCATCAACGCCATAGACGGTGAGTTAATGGCGAACTACCTCGAGCAGTGCCGCACCCTAAGGGACTGGAGAGATGGCTATGTTGATCGGACGGTGGCATCAGAGCTAGATTCCGACAGCGAGAATAACGAAGAGATGTTGAGACGCTTAGTCTCTATCGAATTCACCTGCGGCGAGAACACCCTGCGCAGCAGAACCCAATTTGTGTTTAGCGCCTTCAATCGACTACGAAGTGGATCCAGCGCAAGCGCGGCGACGCTAGATCGACAGATCTCGAATGATCGCTTCAATGCGCTTGAGAACAGTGAACGACAGCGCCTACAGAATGCGCTGCGCAATCAACAGAACAGAAGCCAGAGAGAAAGCGAGCGGCAGTTTAACGATTTAGAGAATGAGCTGATCCGCCAGCAGATTCAAAACTCGACGCTGCCAAACTAGACCGTCCTAACTAGACCTTCCAAACAAGGCGAGTCAAACCCTTGCTAATAGAGAACCAGGAAGTCTCCGCCCGGTAAGGCTACCGTGGCGGGGAAGCTGAACTTGGGAATAGTCACCTCTTCCACAAACTCCGTATTCTTATCCATGCCATCTTCGGCGAACAGATGCATATTCAGCCTGCCACCGCGCGTGTGGCTAATGGCCTCACCCCAGACGATCAGGCGATCGCCCTCGGCATTGATAGCCAGTGCTGGATTCTTCTGGCGAGTTTTGATGAAGGGTTCAGCCACAGGCGTAGCCTCTGCACCAACGCCCAACTGCAATTGCTGGATACGAGCCTCGGTCTCAAAGACCAACCATTGATTGTCCTCGGCATCAACAGTGATGTCATTGGTGCTGAGAGGACAGGCAGAGAGCTCCCATTCCTGCAAGGGTGATAACGCGGCGTAATTACCCGACTCGATTGCCTTATCCGCAAATCCCACAGTCAGCGCCTGCATATGCCGACCCACGCCGTCGATGGCAGAACGATAGGCGATGGCCAGCTCATTCTCATCACCGAAATCTGTAGCCAAGGAACAACAAGCGCAGGCACCGAGCTCCTTATTGCCCATCTGCAATTCATCACTAAAGGTCGCGCCAGAATCGGTAGAGATGCGCCCATAGACGGTTCGCTCGTATTCACGGCTCAGATCGCCGGCGGCCCAGACGATCGCAACCTGTGACCCTAGCGCAGCAACATCGGCGCCAGCATCGAGGCCCTCAGCGAATTCGTCGGCGACTGGCTGCTGCGTCTCGAAGCGCGAACGCTCGGCGTTCGAGCGAGAGTAGTAGTATTGATTGTCGCTGGGCAGATACCAAACCACATGGACACGGCCATCACCACCGACCGCCATGGCGGCTCTTGCTATGGCAAAGGTACGAATATCATAGGCACTGCTGGACACCTTAATGGGTAGACCGAAACGCGCCTGATCTGTTAGATACTGGCGGTAGTAGAGATTCCCCTCCCGCGCGCTGGGGGCAGAGAGGCGCTTCTTAAAGTAGAGCAGATGGATATTGCCGTTCTCATCTACAGATAGACGCGGCTGAACACCGCCATCCGGGGTTTCCTGGATGTGAATTTCTGCCGTAGCAGCGCTGCCGAGAAGCAGCGCAAGCAGCAGGCAGAGCAGCTGCAGCGCCGCAGATGATCTCGCGTCAATTGCCCTAGTAAATCTATTCATAGCCCAGTAATCCAAGGGGTTAGCCGTTAATTTCGTCTCGGGTGAAGTAGAATAAAAGCCCAAATTAGTGCAAACTTTGCGCACCGTAGTCACCACTGTTGTAATAAGCATCATAACAGCTAATTCCGGCGATATTGAAACCCAACACCCTCAGCGCGAGCCGGGGTGGCCGCAAAACTAAGGCGCTTCGGCGCAGGATTGAAACATGTATATTTTGGCGAGCAAGAAACTACGCAAGACCACGCTAATTCTACTAGTAGGCGGCGCTCTAGCGGCCTGCTCTGCACCTGAAGAAACAGAGACCGCCAACACTACTACCGACGGGCCAGCCTTCAACACCAGCTTGGACGTAACTGAAATTATGAACCTGGTATTGGAGCCCGCTTCGGATATCCTCTGGGATTCCGGCGGCTGGGTTCTCGATGCTTCCGGTTATGAAGAGCTCTACCCCACAACCGATGAAGGCTGGGATTATGTGCGTGCCCAGGCGGCGGTAGTAGTCGAATCCGGCAATATGCTCGCACTGCCAGGTAGAGCAGAAGACAACGACGCGTGGATGATCTATGCCGAGGGCCTGAGTGAAGCTGGCATCCTGGCAATGGAGGCGGCCGCAACTCACAATGAGGAAGACTTCTTTCAAGCAGGGGCGCAACTGTATAGTGTCTGCACGGCCTGCCATCAAGCCTACAACCCCGACATCCTCAATCGCTTCGACGACGAAGACTAGATTCCCATGAGCACTGCAACGATGCCAAGATTGATGACAGCAAGCACTAAGCTTCTCTTGCTCGCCGTCGCTCTTTTCTCGCTGCCTGCCTTTGGTCACACCATCGAGGGCGGCGACGCTAGTTTTGTCGAGGCGATAGATGGCCCAGCCATCGGCCCCTTTATCTACCTAGGCGCCAAACACATGGTTACCGGCTATGACCACCTGCTGTTCCTACTGGGTGTCATCTTCTTCCTGTATCGCCCCAAGCATGTTGTGCAATATGTCACCCTATTTGCCGTCGGCCATAGCATCACCTTGCTACTCGGCGTGCTCGCCAACCTGCAGGTAAATGCCTATTTCATCGACGCGATTATCGGACTCTCGATCGTGTACAAAGCCTTCGAGAACATCGACGGATTCAAACGCGTCTTCGGCTTCGAGCCAAATACCAAAGTGGCGGTATTCGTGTTTGGTCTATTTCATGGCCTGGGACTCGCCACCAAGTTGCAGGAATTTGATCTTTCCGAGAATGGCCTAGTTATCAATATAATTAGTTTTAACATCGGCGTTGAGATCGGGCAAATCCTAGCCCTGTCGGCAGTGTTCCTTATTCTCAGCGTTTGGAGAACGAGCTCTAGCTACCTGCGACATTCGTTTGTCACAAATACGGCACTGATGACCGGTGGCTTCCTGCTCGCAGGATTTCAGTTCAGCGCTTACTTGTTCCAGCCTCCGTTCTAGATTCCTTATAACCAAGTAAATCATTCCAAAAACAGTGGAGACCCATCGTGGCCGAGATAGACAGCAATTCGCCGCCCTCTTCGAAGAATATTCTTGTAGCGTCCGGCATATCTTTGGTGGTTGCGCTAATAGTGCTATTCAGTTTCATTCTGCCTGCCGAATTTGGTAAAGACCCACTCGGCACAGGTGAACTGTTCGGCCTAAATGTACTCGGCCTCGAAGAGAATCCATTCGAAGAACAGCTCATAGTACATAAGACCGACTCCGTGGAATTCATCCTCGGCCCCTTCGAATCAGTTGAGTACAAGTATCTGTTAGACATGGATGCCTCCATGCTATTCAGCTGGGTCGCCGATGGCGAACTGTACTATGACATGCACGCCGAACCGGCAGGCCTCGGCGAGGAATATGCCGAGAGCTTCGAACAGGGCAATGGCGACAGCCGCATGGGCTCTTTTCATGCCCCCTTTACAGGTATCCACGGCTGGTTCTGGGAGAATCGCGGCTCTAGCACCATCACATTACAGCTCTACTCTTCTGGCTTCTATGTAAACTCTACGGTGTTTCGTGACGGCGGAAGCTACGAGCGAGAACTTGGGGCGGTGACTGACTAAGATTAAAGCTAGAGCAAGAAGCCTAGGCAAAAAAAAGCCCGCTAGCAGCGGGCTTTTTAATTCTGTTTTCACAGCAGCAGAGCTAGTTACCTGGCTCAGTCTGATCAGATCCATCACGTGGTGCACCAGTACCGGATGAACCCATGAACAATTTGCGGCCATCAGGGAAAGTGATGTCACGGCCATTGGCGCGGCAAGTCGGTTCACACAGTCTGTCTTTAGACTGATAGCCTGTAACAACGATGGCTTCGCCCAGTGTTAGAGAGTTACGGTTGATGCCACGACGCAGTAACGTATTTGGCGTACCGCCTTCAACCATCCAAGGACCCGGATCGCGAGTTGCCTCAGGATCGTTGTTCTCGATGTGAATCCAAGTGTGCGGGTTAATCCACTCAACGCGAGTAATTGGACCACCAAGACGAACCGGTAGGTTCGCATCGAATTCAGCTGAGAAAGCATGGTGAGCAATCGCTGCAGGCTGGTTGATTGCCACAACACCGATCGCAGTAACTGCTGCTAATGCTAGTAATTTAATCTTCATACAATTTACCCCATTTATAGCTGGAAATGTCTGAGCTTGTTGGACTGAAACCCTTTAAAAATGGCCCATTCCGCGCTCAATACATCAAAATTTCAATTAAGCGGTCAGTGACCACATTCTAACCAAGGGCTCTGGGTATTTCCAAGCGGAATGCGCCAAAACGAGCCCTTTTTTGATTTAAATCGTTGTTAGAAGCCTAATTCAGACTCTCTACCCTTACGATACTTGCCGTACATCATCTCTTCTACAAATTCTACACACTTAAACTGCGGTAGCTCGTAGCCTTCTTCCAGGCGACGGTAGATCGGCATCTTGATAGTCCAGGCCTCTTCGAACAGGTCAGGATCTTCCATAGTCGCCGTGTACTCGATAACGTTCTCGCTAACCAGAGTATAGCGCTCGGTAACCTTCAGCTGATAGGTGTGATAATTACCCGCTCTGTCGAACCATGTGCGGTCATCTAGGCCGGTAACTTCAACTACCCAAGTATCGCCGTCCCAATATCCATAAGACTGACCCATCCAGGAATCCAGCGGTGCAGGACCCGGATCTTCAAGGAATACGTTACGTACCGCGCCAGCAAATGAGTAGGCTATGAAGAAAGCGCTCTCGCTCTGGAAGATCTGGAATGGATGAGGCAGGTATGTGGCTCTCGGCACACCCGGCATGTAGCACTTAACCTCAGGATCCATTGACTGCCAGTTTGCTGCATTCTCGTCGCGTCGCGCTAATGCTTCAGGCTTGTAAGGAATTCTGCCGCCCTCAACTACGCCGAAGCTAGCTGGAACCGCGCCAACCGCACCCATCGCAACAATGCTAGGAGCAGGCACCGGCACGAAGTCGCCCGGCACAAGCTGGTAGGCAGCTTTGGGTGCAGCTGGCTCTAGATTGTCGTTGGCATTCATCAGCACCTGCCAGATTCCATTGAAATCGGGCTTGCCGTTTGGAGTACGAGGAATATCGCTCATCGGGGCTTCTGCGGCCTGAGCGACTTGAGTTGTTTGTGTATTGCTCGTATCAGCAGGTGAGCAACCTACTACGAGCACTGCGATTGCTAGGAGCAGCCATTGAATCTTCATATTTCTACCTTTTTGCTTTAATTAGAAATTCTCTCCCAAAGGAGCCACGATATAACCACTTGGGTTAGGGTGTGTCAAGCCAAACGCGCCGAATCGTCTAGGCTGGGGCCATAAAGGGGTAGCGCAGTTAGGGGCACTAAAAGCACCTCTGGCACACACCCAAATATGTGTAATATTGCAGTTAAATACTTATTTTCCCGAGGATGACTAGATCGACAAAAGTAGCTGCTCGGGGACACTGACAACTTATCAACTTAGTTGGGCTCTGCCTAAGTTGATAAGTTGTCAGTGTCCCCTCGCTAGTTGTCAGTGTCCCCGCGACGATAGAGAGCCTTACGAATCGGTGTCTCGATAAATCGATAGATGAAGTAGGACACAGCCACGACAAAAGCCACTACCAGCGATAAGTTAATTGGAAACGGCAATGAATCGGGCAAAACATTGAAGAATTGCAGCATCTCCATAAGAGTCCAGTGGAAGCAATAAAGTATATAACTCAGCCCCCCTAACAGGACGCATATGCGTGTAGCACTCGCATTCGCGTGCCAGTTCATTCGGCTTAGCGCGAAGACCAGAAAACAAACCGACGGCACTGTCGCGAAATACATGCTGTATTGATAGGGCACATAGTTGTGTGCCAGAGAGACAGATGCGATATAGCAGACTACCGCGATGGAGGCTGCCAACCATCTGGTCTGCTTATCCTCAGTACTGGTTCTATGGGGGTAAAGAACGAATGCCTTGTACACCAACATGCCGAGGATAAATTCGATACCTCGAATGAGAGGATTCGTATAGACAGGTATATTTAGATTCAACAGGCTGTACTGCTCTGCTTCCGGTAAATTTATTTGAATCAATAGAAACTGCAGTAGATAGAAGCCAACAAACGCGAAGGCAACCCGGACCTTAGTATCAATTCTTCGAAGCAAAATTAACAAGAGAGGAAAACAGAGATAGAAATACATCTCCAACACCAGAGACCACAAAGGGCCGTTAAACACCAGATTAAGCGTTTCGATACTGCTCAGCGATTGAGTGAACGTAAGATGACGGAAGGTGGCCATCGTCCAGAAGGAAATATCCAATGGTTCAGGCAAATCATACCGCAACACAAACGGTCGATTAACCTCGGCAAAAAATGCTTCACCAAGATTCAAATAGGCGGTGGAAACGAACAGCGAAGAAACGAGAACCGCAAGCAGGTAGACCGGAAATATGCGTATTACTCTGTGTAAATAGTAACGCTTGTAGTTTGCCGAACCCTGCAGCGTGGGATAGGTATAGGAGAGGATAAAACCGCTAAGCACGAAGAACCAGGACAATGCGCTAGTGGATGCCGTGCCATAGAGGACAAAATGCCCCATGATGAGCTCGTAGTGAACCAGCATCACAGTCAGCGCGGCGACAAATCGCATCGCATCAAGAATCGGTATTTTTCCGTGGCTAGCGCTCACCCAACATCCTTACTTTGATAGCAGGCAGATACCACTTCTGTTGTTTCAATCTGCGTGTCACCCAACTATCGAACGCCAGTTGTTCGCTAGATGTTCTGCTGTACGCCAGGAAAGTGCCTGCACCGTAAGCGTCGGATTGCGCGAACCGCTGCTACCCATGACCGAGGCACCTAGGACACCAAGGTTCGGTACCTCATGAGCGAAACCCCATTCGTTGACCACATTGGTCTCGTTGTTCAATCCCATTCGCGTCCCGCCGTAAGCGTGCGTGGTCGCGCCCATAGTATTTCCCAGACCATACTTCAGGATCTTGATGGCGCCGGCCTCTAGATACCACTGCTCCATTTTCTCTTGGGAGAAAGCGGCGATACGCTTTTCGTTATCACCATAGCGCGCGGTGATACGCGTCACTGGGAAACCCAGCGGATCTTTCACCACTGGATCGAGGTCCAAATAATTATCTTCGTAGGGGAGTGTTGTCTTCTGTATGTAGGACGTGTTTGTCCGGTCGGCATTCTTCATGATAAATGCCTTCCAGTCCGAGCCCCAATTTCTGGTCTCACCGAAGGTAGGCATCTTCGCCGCGCTCATCGGTTTTCGATCGGTGTGCACCCAGAGATTCGCACCGCCGATGAAATCCAAATCACTGTGATCGAAGTTGTCATCGGCCCATTCATCGATCGCAACACCCTGCGCCGGGAGACCGTACCAGTTGTGCAGGTCTCTATCGAACAGTGCGGTGACCGGAGCGCCCTGATGATGAGTCATATAATGTCTGCCCACCTGCCCCGCATTGTTGGCAAGACCGTTCGGGAAAGCTCTGGACTTGGAGAGCTGCAACAGCCGCACATTTTCGTAGGCATAGCTGGCGAGCAACACAACATCCGCAGGCTGAAAGAAGGTCTCGTTTCCTTTGATGTAATCGACCCCGGTTACACGGCCACTATCATCGGTAACGATCTGCGTCACGCGGGCAAAGGTCACGACCTCCAGATTACCCGTGTCCACCGCCTTCGGAATCACGTTGAACGCGGTGGAGCTCTTTGCCTTCACATGACAGCCACCCTTGTTGCAGAAGCCATGGTATTGACAGGGTGGCCGACCATCGAAGAGTTCCGTGGCGATTGCCGCCGGGCCCTGAAACGGATTCCAACCCAAGCTTTGCGCGGCGTTGCCCATCAGATCTGTGAAGGGCGAACTACGCAGCGGCTTCATCGGATATTCGCGCTTGCGTTCCCCTTCGAAAATATTTCCCGCCGGGTTCTTCTTGCCCTGCACATTACCAGCCTGGCCAGAAATGCCCACGGTGTATTCGATCTTGTCGTAGTACGGCTCTAGCTCCTCGTAGCCGAAGGGCCAGTCTTCTACTGTAGAGCCTGCAGGAATACGATCTTCCCCATAGCGTTTCTTCGTCTCGCTGACTACCTTGAAGTCCCAAGGATTCAAGCGCCAACTCTGCGCCCAATAATGCATGGTCGTACCACCGACGGCATTCATCATCGGATGGCCACCTTGGATGGCAGTGTCATTCGAAGTTGCACGAACCGTAGGCGCCTCGCTGGCTGCCTTCTGCACAGACTGCGGCCAGTTGCGCGAACCATTACGTAATTCATCCGGCGCGAAGTCACGCGGGCTTAGCCAGCCTCCCGCCTCCAGGCCGATCACCTTCAGTCCGGCATTCGTCAGAGGTAGCGCGGCAACGCCACCGGCGGCGCCCATACCTACGATGACAACATCGGTCTTAGCAAGTCGCTTAGGCATAATCGTCACCTCCCTCTACGTCCGTGGAGGAATTGTCGGCCAGTTTTGTGTAGGTGCTGTGGTCATAGGCTGATTGATGACTCGGTGGCAGGCTCGCTCCTGCCGCTACATCCGCCTCGCTCGCGCCGAGACGTATGCCTGGATATTTCACCATGTCCCAGCCGACGAAATCCTGATTGCCTCCGTAATAGGGATCACAGAATGTACCGTCGATGGTATGACTGCGAAGCATATTGAAGAAGCCACTGCCGTTAGGAATAAAACCGGAAATCTTGTTGGTCTGCACCGCGAGCAGAATCGAGTTCTGTTGATCGACTAGCAACTCGGGAAAGCTTTTACCCCGTGTCTTGCGCGCATATTCGTTGATGGCATTCAGGCCGACACTGTAATTCTGCCGCGCCCCACTGTTATGACTCGCGAGGGATTTATCGATGTAATGCACCGCTCGCGCCTCTCGCGCACCCGGACCATGCTCATCGGAGGGAATCAAACAGTCGCAGACTGCCGCAAGAGTTTCCGCCTCCTCGGCGGTCAATGCTTCCAATGCCTCCCGTGGGGCAGCCGCTTTTGAATTACTATTCGTGCTTGAAGAATCAGCGGCGATTACATGGGAAGTCGCGATTGTACTTACCGCAGCCGCGCCAGCGAGACCGACACCCTTTAACAGATTGCGGCGTGAAGGATTGGCGGGAGTTTCCTCAATCAGATCGCTACTATTGTTGTCTCGACTACCGCTGCCATTATTTTTCTTATTCATAGTTGCTCCGCCGAATCATGCTGGTCAGCACGCAGGGCTGCAGGACTAACTCGCAACGAGCGTAGCAAATATCCAATTTAGTGTATACGGCCCCTATTCTGGCCTTGCTAGCAGTTTAGCTACATTGAAGTAGTCATTGTTGTTACACAATCTATGTGCTACTTTTATAGCATAGTGCTAGAAAAGCAGCCTCTTGTTAACCGCTCATGCTCAATTTGAAGTGACCAACTCAAAAAGGAACAACTATGAAAAATATTATCAACGAGCGTCTAGCTCTCACGAGTAAATGCGCTGCTTTGTTACTCCTGCTAATCAACAGTAACTTGTTAAACGCTCAGACTCAGGCAAGCAATGACTGGGAAATCGCGGCAAAGACCCTGAAAGCACCTCTGGGTGCTAGCGAAGTATTGCGATCCTCAATCGCAGCAACATCGGCTCCAAGCCTAGAGCAAGGCAGCTATGCTCCGGATAACCGCGAGCAATGGGATGCTTTTATAGCAGCAGCAAATGCTGCACAGACGTTTCCACTAGAAGCATTGGAGCAAGTTGCGGGCGTGAACATCGAGGCGGACGTGATAGCTGGAGTCAGCGTTCATCGCGTCACTCCGAACGAAATATCAAGCGAGCATGAAGATCATCTATTTATCTATATACATGGCGGGGCCTACGTATTCGGTGCCGGCGATGCCAGTATCAGCGAAGGTATCTTTATTGCTGCAACGGCGGGCATTCCTACAGTAACTATCGATTATCGCATGCCGCCCGAAAACCCCTTCCCAGCTGCACTCGATGATGTTGTCACTGTCTACAGCGAACTGATCAAAGACATAAACCCAAGATCGATTGCTATGGGCGGGACATCAGCAGGTGCGGGACTAACACTTGCTACACAGCATCAGCTAAAGGGTTTAGGGATAGAACGGCCTGCAGCCCTCTTTGCAGGAACTCCCTGGAGTGATCTAACAAAAACTGGAGATACCCTGTACACAAATGAGGGCATCGATAGAATCCTGATCACTTACGATGGCTATCTCGGTGCAGCCGCTAGACTCTATGCTGACGGCGAAGACTTACTGAATCCTCTTTTGTCTCCCCTGTATGGAGACTTCGAAGGCTTCCCTCCTGTGATTCTAGTCAGCGGCACCAGAGACATGTTTCTCAGCGACACGGCGCGAACTCATCGCAAACTGCGAGACGCCGGTGTGGAAGCTGATTTACACGTGTATGAAGGCATGTCCCACGCGGAATATGGCTTCGTGCGTGGCTCCAGCGAATCGCAGAGCGTGTATGCCGAGCTGAGCACCTTTCTTTCGAAACATCTGCAGTAGCTACGCTGAAAAGAGGCGCACAAAGAACAGGAAATGCTACGGTTGTCCTCGGACTGATGCTCTAAGCCACCTATTCCCTACTAATTAGTGTGGCCTAACGGCCAAAACCTGTTATCTTTTCTATTCGGCCTAAGGGTTTAATCTATGGGTTTAGCCTAAGTACCGACACTCGAAGGGATATTGCTGAGCATCCCACTTTTCAGTTACGAGGAAAATAAAAATGACATTCAAAAGAATACTGACCCTGACTAGCGTGCTGTTTGCCGGGTTGATCATCTCCATCCAGACTCTGTCAGCTCAGGTAGTCGAGCCTGATGAACATGACTTCATGATTGCGACACCTGATCAGTTGCATCCCGACGATGGCAGCATTACTACAGTTATATACGGCGACCCGAGCAAATCCGGCATCTATGTTATTCAAATTACCTGGCCTCCCGGACGCGGCAGCCGACCTCACTATCACAATCAGGCACGCTACATTAATGTCTTGAGCGGCACTTGGTATGTACACACTGGACCCGAGTCCGATGAGTACAATCCAGACGCTATGACTGCGGTTGGTCCTGGTACTTTCATCTATGAGCCACCGAACGGTCATCACTATGACATGGCGAAAGACGAGGAAGTCGTGGTGCAAATCTTTGGCATGGGCCCAGTGGTAACGACATCGGTTCCACAAGACTAAATTTTTAAGCTGCAATCTGATTGCAGCTAGTTTGGAAGAATCCGCCGCAGCTGTTCACTCTCTCAAGTGAATACACGGCGGATTTTTTTGGGCTAAATAAGAGGCCTAAGCTACGTCGCTGCGGCTTACTTCATAGGTAATACCGCCGCTGCTTTGCCCCGATGAGCCACGCTGTGAACTAAAATAGAGCCGCTGGAAGCTAGGGTCGAATGCCGGACCTGTAATCTCCGATCGATCATGACCAATCACCTGTAACAGTGGTGCGACATCGCCTTCATCGGTCAACACAACGATCTGCATATCACCGCCATCCTCGGCAATGAGGACATCACCTGTTGCGGTAATAGCAACGTTGTCTACGCCGCTCAGAATCGGGTTATCACTGGTCTCAACATCGTATAACACTTCAAGCTGTTGGCTGCCCGTGTGATAGACCCAGACTCGGTTGTCATGTTTTGTGGTGAAGTAGACTCTTCCCTCGAAGATCCCGATGCCCTCGCCGCCCTTAAAAATGGTGTAGGCAGGAACTTGCAAACGTGTTGCCGTGGTTTTCGCCAGAGGATCCGGCACGGCTAACCAATCGATAAACGATTTACCCTGTCTTTCCACCACCGAAGCAACTTCTAACTGCCCGCTGCTTAAGTCCGGCAATGGATGGTCAGGCCTAAATCTGTAGAAGGCGCCATCGCGAAGATCCTCTGTCAGATACAGACATTGGTTTTCGCTATCGACAGCAACAGCCTCATGACGAAATGTTCCAAGGGCGGGTCGCACGACGGAAGGTCTCTCTCCCATCGGATCGCATTCATAGACTTGGCCGTGAGTAAATTCTTCGCAGGACAACCAGGTTCCCCAGGGAGTAGGACCTCCCGCGCAATTAATAGAGGTGTTCTTCAGGATTTGATACGAGTCGACTACTTCGCCTTGAGCATTAAAGCGAATCGCCCCGACACCGCCACTAAAGCTGCGCATCTCGCTGTTGGAGACATAGACCCAGCCACCATCGTCGGCGGAAAATGTAGCGCCCCCATCCGGTGCCGAGTGCCATGTGTATCCGGGCAGACCCACAGGCGCCTCGCCAGAGCGCGCAATGATGCGCGACTTGAAACCTGCGGGAAGTCTCAATCCGTTTGCATCGGGCTCGAGTAGCGGGCCTAAATTGCTGAGAGAGTAAAATGCGGCAGCATCAACTCCAGCTGCTTGCGCCTGCTGAAAACGCAGAAGACCGCCGGCGGCGAACATGGCGGCGCCATGCAAACCCATCTGCAAGAATTGTCTTCGATTATTTCGCTGCTGACTCATGATCTAAGTTTACACCAGTTTCTATTTGGTAGTACCTCAGTTTGAATCTTTCACTGATTCTGAAGGGCAGTGGATTTCTGCTGACGATTAACACCGTGCGAGGCAGGACGCCGAGCTCGAGCGTACAGGGATGTATTTACAGCGTGTGTTAAGCGTCAGCAGGGATCTGCTGCCCCATCCCCGAACTTTCAATTGATCGAAAAAATACAAACCTGAAAAATCTAAACACACGCAGCGACTATTCAACTTCCCAGGTATGCCCACTAGTTAGCAGCCCAGCCATGGAGCCCTTGGCTGCACGCACCGAAATCAATTGCTGCTGCGAATCATCCACATAGGAGGTCTTTTCTTCGCGGTAGATCACCCCTACCGCCACCGGAAAATCTGGGCCCTTCATGGTCGCGAGCAGTGTGGCCAACACCTTATTTGTTTCGTCATGGATCAGCACATCGTCGCTAGTCGCATCGACTAGCTCTAGCTTCAAACTGTCATGATTGAGGCGAATGCCCTGCTCTCGCTCTTTACCGAATACTATGGGTTCGCCATGAACCAGCTCGACCTTAAAATCAGCAGCTATCTTCTTGTCCTTGAGTTGATCGAATATACCGTCGTTGTAGATTGGACAGTTCTGCAAGATCTCTATAAAAGATGCGCCCCTGTGGTCATGACCCCGAGTCACTACCGCAGCCAAATGCTTCGCCTCGGTATCAATCGTGCGCGCTATAAAAGTTCCTCCTGAGCCAATTGCCACTTCACAGGGAGCCAGCGGAAGATCGATTGAGCCAGAAGGTGACGACGGAGACCGCGTACCGGTCTGAGACGTCGGAGAATACTGACCCTTGGTAAGACCGTATATCTCATTGTTGAAAAGTAAAATCTGTAAATCTACATTGCGCCGCAACACATGCAACATATGGTTTCCGCCAATACTAAAGCCATCTCCGTCGCCGGTAATTACCCACACATCCAATTCTGGATTAGCGAGCTTAACGCCGGTTGCCACTGCAGGAGCGCGACCGTGAATCGTATGGAAGCCGAAGGTATTCATGTAATAAGGAAAGCGTGAAGAACAACCGATGCCGGAGATGAACACTTGATTCTCTTTCGGCTGCTCGAATGTCGGCATCAGCTTCTGAATAGTCTTTAGGATGGCATAGTCGCCACAACCTGGACACCAGCGCACTTCCTGATCGGAGGCGTAGTCCTTGAGAGTTAATTTGGGTAGCGCTTGATTCATGACTTGCTCCCTGCTGCGGTTACTGTCTCGTGGATCGCCGCTAGAATTTCACCAATTTTAAACGGTTGGCCAGCCACCTTGTTTAAGGCCTGAGCATCGATCAAATATTCTGAACGAATCAGCTGGACGAATTGACCGGTGTTCATCTCCGGCACCAGAATCGAATCGAAGCCTGCAAGCAGCTCTCCTAGGTTTCGCGGCAGTGGAGATAGATAACGAACATGGATATGTGAGACATCTAATCCTTCGGCGCGAGCCCGCTTAACAGCTTGATGGATAGCACCGAAGGTAGAACCCCAGCCAACAACCGCTAGCTTACCGCTTTCATTTCCAAGGCAGGCTTGCTGCAGAGGAATATCATCTGCGATTCCGGCGATCTTCGCCTGACGCAGGTCGGTCATCTTCTGGTGATTAGCAGGGTCGTAAGATATGTCGCCGGTGTCGAAACTACGCTCGATGCCACCGATGCGATGTTCAAGCCCTGCCGTTCCAGGCTTGGCCCACACGCGCGCCAAAGTATCCGGGTTACGTATCGACGGCTTAAAGTCTTCGGCTTTTGTATAGTGTTCCACTGGGAATGGTTCGAACTCGGAGAAATCAGGAATCTTCCAAGGCTCTGCTGCATTCGCGAGATAGCCATCGGAAAGCAACATTACCGGTGTCATGTATTTCGTTGCCAGACGCACCGCTTCAATAGCCACATCGAAACAGTCTGTGGGCGTGGAGGAGGCAATAACCGGCATCGGCGTGTCGCCGTGCCTGCCATGTAGCGCCATGCTCAAGTCTGACTGCTCCGTCTTAGTGGGCAGACCTGTAGATGGGCCGCCGCGCTGCGTGTTAACGACAATCAGCGGCAACTCTGTTGCACAGGCTAGCGCTATTCCCTCGGCCTTTAAGGCGATGCCGGGGCCGGCACTCGAGGTGACGCCTAGGGAGCCGGCGAAGGACGCACCTATCGCCGCACACACGGCAGCAATTTCGTCCTCTGCCTGAAACGTATTGATATCGAAGTCACGGTGGCGCACCAGTTCGTGCAATAGATTCGATGCAGGAGTAATCGGATAAGAGGCGAACAGCATGTCTATATTAGCGAGTTCGGAGCCGGCAATAAGACCCCAAGCAAGCGCGTTAGTGCCCGTAATATTGCGATAGGTGCCGGGCGATACTTTCGCCTTCGGTATTTTGTAGACATGAATTCCGGAGGGTAGCTCGGCGGTCTCACCGTAAGCATGGCCCGCGTTTAATGCAGCAATATTTGCGCTCGCTATCTCAGGCTTACTGGCAAATTTCGTCTTCAGGCTCTCGATAGTTCCAGTACGATCACGGTCGAACAACCAGAGCACTAAACCTAGCGTCCACATGTTTTTGCTGCGCACTCCGGTTTTGTGACCGAGGTTAAATTCAGCAACTGCGGCCAGAACCTGCTTGGTAATATCGATCTCGAGGACGCGAAATTTATCTAGGGACCCATCTTCTAATGGATTTTCCTTATACTTCGCCTTGGTCAAATTCTTCGCGGTGAACGCACCGCTATCGACGATGAGCAATCCGCCGTCGACCAGATTGTCTATGTTAGTAATTAGTGCAGCCGGATTCATCGCAACGAGCACGTCGAGCGCATCGCCCGCCGTAGTCACATCGCTGGAACCGAAAAAAATCTGAAACGCGGAGACACCGAAGGTGGCACCGACAGGCGCACGTATCTCGGCGGGAAAGTCTGGAAACGTCGACAGATCGTTCCCGTAGAGCGCGGTGGCCTCGGTGAAATTGTTTCCGGTCAACTGCATGCCGTCGCCAGAGTCTCCAGCGAAGCGCACAACTACATCGACCACTTCCTTCTCGTCGAGATGGTGTTCATTTAAGTTTTCTTCAGCTAATTCCATACGCGATGCATAACCCTTAAGGCTGCTAGAGGCTTGTAACCTACTAATGATTTCATTGATCTGAGGCCCCAGCAGAGCTGCCGAATACTCACTATTACTTGATAAAAACGAGGCTGGATTCTAGCAGAAATCTAAAGGCGGGTCTTACAAATTAGCACTTGAAGACCCGCCCGAGGAACTTACTGTTTGATGAATTTACGCATGATACTGCCTTCGCCACCCTCTCCGCCGGTGACCTCTCCCGTGTAGACATTGCCATCGGCATCTACCACCACGCCTTCCGGCTCGGAGCCCTCAATAAAGCCCATAACGGTGCCGTCCTCTGCGCTGCCATAGGTCACTCCGCGCTTGCTCTGATAATCCGCCACATAGAGGATGTCGTTCTGATCGATGAACATGCCACTTGGCCAGCCAAACTGATCCCACTCGGTGATGTAGGTGCCCTGTTGATCGAAAATCTGAATGCGATGATTAGAGCGATCACCCACTAGCACTCGACCTCTTCTATCGATAACAATGGTATGAGGCATATCGAGCTCGCCTGGGCCTGTGCCCTTGCTACCCCATTCCATGAGGTATCTGCCTTCTTTGCTGAACTTAACAATGCGATTGTTCCAGTGCCCGTCGGCAACGAAGATATCGCCGTTGGCAGCTACAGCGGAATCGGCCGGACCATCAAAGGTATTCGGCAGCGTACCACCAAAGCCCCTGGCACCTAAGCGAAGCAAGACTTTGCCATCGGTATCGAACTGCGTAACTAGTTGGCCATTCTGTCGATTAAAATCAGTAGCCCAGAGAGTACCGTCTGGAGCAGCACGAAAACCGTGAGAGGTCGCGATCAAACCTTCTCCAAATGTGTCTACCAACTCACCACTGGGGGAGAACTTGAGGACCGGCGGCTCGGCGCGATGAAAGGCATAAATAAACCCTTCCTGGTCTATCGTTACATTCGGAACCTGGCCCCATTCGATGCCTTCAGGCAAGGGCTGCGGCCAGTTGGGATCGAGCACATAATCCTGCGCGAAGGCCGAGCTTGTGAGAAACCAGCCAGTCAATAAGGACGTGGCCAGGAATAAATTCTTAATGATTGTGCGGCTAACTCTCATAGTTCTTACCTATTTATTGTGTGACTAGTTGCGAAGCAAGATACCGA
>Ga0316189_10002188_pt1 | contig 19224 bp, 23 predicted proteins | sample LowCovwburrow_MG_FD_204930 | JGI IMG/M metagenome (GOLD analysis project Ga0316189, IMG submission 204930) | Coastal sediment microbial communities from Maine, United States - Lowes Cove worm burrow | ecosystem: Environmental > Aquatic > Marine > Coastal > Sediment | place: USA: Maine...
ATAGGGGGGTCAGCATCTGCCGGAATGGCAGACAAAAAAGGCCTCTGAAATCATTTCTTGACCTTTTTCTTATACTGGTTTAGGGGGGTCAACATCAACCGGAATATCCACACTGCGAATTTGCAAAAATCTTAAGTAAAGATTGTCGATCCTATCTATAGATCTGTTACATCGTAACGAGAAAGTGTTGCACATATCACAGGTTTTACCAGCATAACAATTGAACCATCTCTCCTGTAGGACAGAATTGAGGTAAATCATCGCACGAACGTTAAATCACTTCTTCATACCCACTTTTGATTACCGTGGAAATCATTTTGAAGCGACTTGTTGCTTTAATTGTGTTGCTAATGTGCGCTGGAAGGATGATGCATTGACCGCTCTCAAGATTATACGATTGATCACGTATCATTATTTGGGCAGTTCCACTGATTGCTTGCACAAAGTGATCAAAAGGAGAAGCTTTTTCAGTCATTGTTTCACCCGAGTCGAATGATGCCATAGTCACGCTTCCCGTGTTTTTCTTCATGACGATTTTGATTTCAATGGAATCGGGTTCGTAGTCAATGATCTCATGGATATTAAAAACTCTGGATTTATCTAATTCTTCAATATCGTTCATGGCTGCTTTTTTACTTCCCTAAATTTCAATTGCATTCATGCTGCAATTGTTTTCACACGGTATCAGATTTGGTTTCAAAGCTCAATTAGAATTAGTTGTATTGTGTTACACTCCAGCCAGAGCATGTTACATATATCTCATGTTCTGGAGGCCTTCCTATGCCAATACGCCATCGGCGAGTTCTTGCATTTTTGATTTTGTTTGATACGCAACATTGTTCCCAGTTTAATAGCTCTGTAGTTCGGCAAAGAGCAATTCTAGCTCAGCCCTGGTCTTACTCAACTTAATGGATAGCTTGTCCAGCATACCTTCTTTTTGTCCATCTGCAAATTGGAAATCCGCATCGGTCAAAATTGGAAATCTCCGTTTAAGCATCACCTTTTGTTCACGCCAACTTCTTGTTATCTCCATTTTAGTAGTTGCTACTTTAAACTGTTTTACGCCAATCATCACTACTCAGCGTTCTAAATATATGAGACATAGCAGGTCAGTTAGCTGACTTAAAGATATTCTACTCATCTGTTCTTAATTACATCGCCCACACCAATAAAAGGTATAGCTCCGGCACCAGTAACCTGAGGTAGAATTCCGTTCCATTTTTCTATTGCCTTGAGGTTTGCTTCAATCTTTCTGAGTTCAATGAGGTCAGGTGAAATATTCATCTTCTGTAACCGAAGTGCCTCCGCTTCTGCTGTTGCAGCAGCAATGGTTTGTTCTGCCTCTACTCTTATTCGATCTAGATCTCTCTTTGCCTTTAACGCATTTTGTTCAGCCGTTTGTTTCGCTTCAATAGCGTCTGTAAACGTTTGAGAAAAGCTAAATGATATGATTGAAAAAGCATCAACTGATATGTTTGAAGCAAGTAGTCGTTGTGTGAGTGCTCCCTGCATCTCCGTACTAACTGCGGGTCTTTTTGTAATTAACTCTTCGGCGGTATACCTCGCAGAAACGGCTTTCATTACCTCTTGAATTGCTGGGTCAATGATACGTTCTTTGAATTGCACTCCAATCGTTTGATAAACCAAATTTGCCTTATCTGGTATGATGTGATAATTAAGGGCCACTGATAAATCTACGTCCTGAAGGTCGGAAGATGAAGATGCAGCGTCCGTCTTAGCCTTTTGAATCTTTACGTCCATTAGGATGACCGTCTGCACAACTGGTATTTTGAAGTGGAGACCTTCACCTAATACGACATCTTGCACGGCACCAAAATTCTGAACAATTCCCCTTTCTCCAGCTCCTATCTGAACCCATGGTTTAAATGCTATTAATACGATGATTAATACTGCCACAATAAACAGACTCTTCCATTGGCCCTTTTTTAGTAAGCCTTTTATTTCGTTAATATCCTGATTATCCATATCGGTTTTATTTGCATGCAAGATGAAATTATTCAATCCCACTTGTGTTACATAACCGGGAGAGAGTATTACACATATCCCATGTTTCGGAACGAATAGTCAGAAATTGAATGGATACTTAGTCGATTATAGATCTTCGAGATTTTGGTTACGCTTATCTCTCAATTTCTTATAAAATGTAGGGGTCAATCCCGTTATTTTTTTGAATTGATTAGATAGATGAGCGACACTACTATAGTGGAGTTTGTAGGCAATTTCCGAAAGCGATAATTCGTCATAGAGCAGTAATTCCTTCGCTTTTTCAATTTTGTGAATAATAATGAACTGTTGAATAGTAATACCCTTTACCTCAGAGAATGTATTAGCTAAATAGGTATAATCGTAGTCCAATTTCTCACTTATGTAATCCGAATAATTCACTTTAGGAATTTCATCCGAATAGTGAATCATTTCAGTTATTACGTTTTTGATTTTCTCAATCAAAATGCTCTTCTTGTCATCAAGGAGTTCCAACCCCGATACAAGTAGATTTTTTTTCAATTGATCGCGTTGCGACGATGTGATGTTCTCGAGTATTTCAACAACACCAAGATCTAACGTTACATACTTTAATCCTAGTTTTTTCAACTCCTCCTTCACCATCATTTTGCAACGTAGGCTAACCATATACTTGATATACAGCTTCATGAGTAATTTTTTAAAGTGCGCACAACTAGTGTGATGTCACGTAATGAGCATGTTTTGATCGGGTGACATCTTGCGAGGTAACAGCATGTAAAGATATCGATTTTAAGTCTTGCTTTAGGATAGTGGCTCTCTAAAAGGTGTGCACCATAAAAAGGTGATCAAAGACAAGATTGAAAGGATTAGAAAGGCAATTCCCAGCAACTACTCCCGATCTGCCAAATCATACCACTAAATGCAAAATACCCTAATGTAGGTATTGACATTAGTCACCAACATACCGAACTTTAGCTTATTCATGTTTGCTCTTCAGCTTTACATGTATGTTTCACTACTAAAAATTAAGCCATGAGCCACGAAGCAGTCATAATGATTCCAGGGATTACTGGAAGCCAACTAATCGATGTTAATACCCATAATTTCCATCCTGTCTGGAGAGACATCCGATACAATTTTCAGAAAGTTGAAGATCTGGAACTAACAGATGAGTTTCACGGAGAGTACTACGACGAAAACATAAACATTTTGATTGAACGTGGTGCTGTTGAATCATTAGCCTACAAGGAATTTATGGATGATCTGGAGGTCGGTGTTCCCAAATTCTACTTTAGTTATGACTGGCGAAGATCCAACCGCGAAAATGGTAGGAAGCTGAACGATTTTGTTGAAATGTTAAAAGACAAATCTCAAGCAAGTACCACAGCAACTACCATTAAAAAGGTCAGTATCATAACCCATAGCATGGGAAATCACATTTGTCGATTTTACATTCGAGACTTTGGTTTCACGAGCATTGACAAGGTTGTTTTTGTAGCTCCGCCATTTAAAGGGTCGCTAGCTACTGTAGATACGCTCCTACGAGGACAGGGCTATTTTAAGAATATCAAGAAAAAGCTGAGAGAGATAATGCGAACATTTCCTGGTGCTCTTGAATTACTACCTACGTATGAGAATGCCGCACTATTCAAAGACGATACACAGGTAGATTTTTTTGATAAAGATCATTGGCAGAAGAATATGACCTCTTCACTTAGAAGTCCGAATAAATATACCCACAGACTTGCCGAAAAATTCATCAATAATCTTGCTAGAGCTAAGGAAGATCTGAAGGAGCTAGACCACTGGATCGAAGACCTTACTGTAGAAGAAAAGAGTCGAATGTTAGTGGTGGTGAGGGATGAATTCAAATCCTTTCAATCGGTTCGGGTACACGAAGATCAGGAGAACTTCATTGACCTAAAGAACAGTGTTAGAACAGAATCGGGCGATGGAATAGTGCCACATATCAGTTCATGCTGTTACCTTGACGAAATCAGGACTCTAGCAATAGAAGATTCATTGTGGTATGACGATGATCGTCATGCTTTCGTAATGACCGAGGAAAGAGTTCAGAATCTCGCAAGCTGGTTTCTAGATTCAAGTCAGCCATTCAATCCCAAAATTCCTGGTGGTTCAATTAAAGAAGTAAGTGGTCTCAAAAAAGTGCTCGATAATAAGACAGGACTTTCCCACTACGAGATAACAAAGAAAGATGTGTAGATAATAAACACCTTGAGTGCTTGATGATCCTAAGAAATCCACGGCAGTTCACCTCTGGTTAGCTATTCTGACCTTAGGCTATCAACTGGATTTGCTTTCGACGCTTTGAAAGCTTGCCATGAAACAGTTAGTAATGTCAAGAGCGCGATTGGATTACCACTTGGCTAGGCGTTTTTCTCATAGCTCGAAATAAGCGTGGTGCTTTCAACGGAGTGCTCAAAGAACTGCTCTTTTACCTTCAGGTATTCGGAGTTTGAGAAAAATGCATCCTTCGTTTTAATATCTGGAAAATTGATCGTTAACACGCGATTGATGGTATCCGATGTTTCTGACAGAAGGACTTCTGCTATTTTGAAATCGTAACCGAAGTCTCCATCAAATTGTGATAATATCGGACGCATGGCTTTTCGATATTCTTGGTATTTTTCATCGTGGATCACGTTCAAGCCAACTAACATTTCGAATCTCATAGCTCACTAACACCAGCCTCTCTATTGCGGTTCGTGCGCAACAAAATTTCTACTCCGTGCTTATCGAATCGACGGGATTGTTGTTGGCTGCTCGGAACGTGATGAAGCTGATTACAAGTAGAATCAATGCTGCGAAACCAATGCCAGGCAAAATGAAGAGTCCGACATTGAAGCCAGTCGAATAGGCGTACCCACTCTTCCACTGTTTGATGAACAGATAAGCAATTGGCCAGACAATCAAATTGGAAACGCCAACGAGTACCATGAAATCTCTGGAAAGCAATACCATTATTTGATTCACGGAGGCGCCCAATACTTTTCTGATGCCGATCTCTTTTGTTCGCTCAGTGGCGATGTAGAGCGAAAGTCCGATCACTCCCACGATGGAAATGATGATTGCCAGCAAAGAAAAACTCTTGAACAATGTCGAAAATTCCTGCTCGCTTTTGTAGAGCCTGTCAAACTCGGAATCCATGAACGAGTACCTGAAAACTTCTTCTGGTGCATATTCCAGCCACTTGTTTTCCAGGTTTGTGACTGCTTGATTCACATCCACATTTTCAGATAACTTGATCGAGATGATTTGAGGCTGCACCGTGTTCAGGTTTTCTTCCGGTATGCCAAGAAACACCATTGGCTTTATTGGTTCATGCAAAGAGGTGAAGTGGAAATCTTTTAACACGCCTATTATCTTGTGAGGTGCTGGCTGACTGGTTATCAAGACTTGCTCTCCAGGAGCTTTATCGGGATCCCATCCGACCATACGTGCGCAAGTTTCATTGATGATCACTGAAGCTGTGTCGCTGGAGAGGTTGTTGTCGAAGTAGCGGCCTGAAACAAGTTGCATATCGTACGTCTCGTGAAAATCGTAGTCGGTGACGAATAGGTTGAAGAGGAATCGTTCTGTTGCAGGCACACCAATAGCTTGGAATGTTCCTCCAGAGCTTTGTCTTCCGGGAACATGAAAGCTGGACGCAACCGAACTAACGAACGGCTGATTTGAAACCTCTTTGATAAAAGATTGATAGCGGGTTCTCAGATTGTTGGATACCTCAACCAGCATTACCTGATCTTTGGCAAAGCCTAGTTTCTGATTCATCATGAAGTTCATCTGCAGCACAATGAACACCGTGGCAAGAGCCATGAAGATGGAGGCTGCAAACTGAACTACGACGAGGATATTCCTCAGACCCCATTTCTTATGTGAAAGCTTCACTCCGCCTTTGAAGATTTTAACTGCTTCAAACGATGACATGAAAAAGGCCGGGTACAAACCAGACAATGTTCCGACTCCCAGAACTATTGCAATAAGGAAAATAACTGCACTGATGGGATTGAAGTCTGTTAGCTCAATATTTTTGCCAGCGATTTGATTGAATGTTGGCAAAAGTAGAATTGCGGCCACCACGGATAGAACAACAGCCAAAAAGGTAATCAAGATCGATTCCGTTATGAATTGTCCAATCAGTTGCTTCTTGCTGGAACCCATCACTTTCCTGACGCCTATTTCTTTACTTCGCTTGACGGAGTTGGCGGTGGATAAATTCGTAAAGTTGAAACAGGCAATTCCAAGAATAAGAATGGCAATGATGGAAAACAGCATCACATATCTGGTATCTCCGTTTGGCTCAAATTCATTTTCAAGTCGGCTGTTCAGATGAATGGAATTAATTGGCTGGAGGAAGAAATTGTGAATGTTTCCTGCTGCTACATATTCTTGATACGTCTTCCCCAAAATGGATTCGATCTGTGGCCCCATTCTGCTTTCGAGTAGGTTGGGGATCTTCTCTTCCAAGACTTTGCCGTCTTCTGCTTTCCTCAACTTGATGTAGTTGTGCAAGGAATACGCGCCCCAGAAGTTGCTCTGTGAAATAGGGAGGGATCGAATGGATATAAGCAAGTCAAACTTGAAGTGGCTTCTCTTCGGAATGTCCTCACAGATTCCTGAAACCACATATTTTGTCGTGTCTCCAATTTCGATGGTTTGATTGAGTCCGCTTTCTAATCCAAAGTATTTCGCATTGGTTGAAGTTGTGATGACAACACTGTTCGGTGCTTTCAAGGACTCTTCAGCGTTACCTTCCAGCATCCTGACTCCGAACAAATCAAAGAAGGTGGAATCGGCACTGGCGAAGCGATCTTCGTAGTAAACCTTGTCTCCCAGCTTGACTCTGGTTTGTCCTGTTGGCTTGAATATTCTAGTGTAATTCTCTACTTCCGGGAATTCCGCCTTCAGCGTTGGCCCGAGAGGTGGAGGTGTGGTTGAATAGGAATTCTCACGATCTGGGAAATGTCTGTTTAGCGCTACTCTGTACACTCGATCTCCATCGGGATGATACGAATCGTAACCTACTTCGTCTGAGACATACGCAAAGATCAGAATGGCACAGCAGATGCCAAGGCTGAACCCAACTACGTTGATGACGAGGAATACTTTGTTTTTGATTAGGCCTCTGATGGCAGAAAGAAAGTAGCTTTTAAACATGATCGTGAGGTTTTGGATTCCTCGCAATAGTAAAAGGTTCATACCTTGACCTTGTATGGTTTTACTTGAGCGGTGGGTGGATTAGGGCTTTTTAGATGAGTGGTAGGGGGCTCTCGATCAATTTATTCCGCAATTCTAATTCGTTACTTACTTCGAAATAGTAATATGAAGAGGTCTACATGGTAGTAAACATTTTGCATCAAACACTAATTAGTAGTAAATTATGACAATTGATGGCATCATTTTCGATCATTTATCGTTAATTATGCACTCAACACAGCAGGGAAATGCAGCTCTCAATTAATAATTCGGATATTGGATATCCTCGTTTTGCGCTCGATCTGGAACGTCTCACGAGAAGTATTTTAGTGTTTATACGAGATTATCTCGCATTTATCCTAATAATACCTGTTCTAGCTATTTTACTAATCCCAACCGCAATTTTGCTTGTAATATTTACTGCGACCATCGGGAGATTCTACATTCATGTAGCTACAAAGAAGATAGACAAGAAGATAGAAAGTTTATCCAAACTAAAAGACCTAGACGAAATAAGCGAGCGTCGATTAATGGAAGAAGAAGCTCTTATCAGAGAGTTGTTAACTACTTTGGAGATAATACTTTCAAATTCGAAGAAGAAAAAGACTTCAAATGTTTACTACAAAATAGTAATGGGGGGATCTTTTGACAGGTTCCTGACTTCATTTTCTAGATTAAGAGAAGTGATGGTTCAGAAAGTATATCCAAAGAGAGATTTGCCATTTTCTGATGAACAAATCAATGAACTTCTATCTGCATACGAAGGAATCGAACCGCTTAGCTAAGGCATCTCAATGTTATTATCGTCAATAACTTGCTGAACTTCCATTAGGAATTCCTCTCCTGCATTTCCCATGAGTTCATATATAAAGTAATTTTTTAAGACAACAATGTTCTTGCAGTTCAGGTATGATTCATGATCCAACCTCATTGTCCTAATCCAATCAGGCTCATCCACCCAAATACCAGGAACGTTTGGATCATCAGTACTGTTTTTTGAATAAAACAAAACACAATAATGATCATCACCAATCTTATCTATGATTAAAGCTGGTCTCCTTTTAAATTCAACTTTTCCATCGATCTCCCATGCGGCATGAACTCTTACTGTATCTCCAATTTTATATGCCATGACAATAATCAAAAAAAAAGGCTGATTTCAAAACTTCTATTGCACAGATCCGCAACATGGTGTTGTTTTTAATTCGGATAGCGCAACGGTAAACTTTAAAATCAGCCTAAGCTGAATCAAAAATAACGTAAGCAGGTCTCATTTACAAGGGGTTGTTACGGGTGTGGAAAACTTGTGTATTGTTTGCAAGTGTTGAGTATAAAAATGATTCGTGCATTGTTCCAGACTACGATTGAGTCCGAAATACTATCTCAAAAGCACCTCCCCCAGCAATCCAGACCGGATAGGAGCGGCATCTCCCGATGCGGTCGCAATCGGGAATACAGCGGATGGCCTGCCTTTGTATGCTGTCGCTGAAGCTTCAGCACAAACGATCGGCAGACAGGCCAGACGAATAGTTCCAATGAAATGCGGTCTGTCTCTCCTCATACAATTACCAAGAAATGGCTTGGGCTACCGGAATCAGCCTGTATATTTACTCTTATATGATAGTGGTGAAGGCTTTTGGTCAGGTGAAGGAGGTACTTGGAACGGAGGTGTTGGTAAATAAGGAGATGACTGATGTAAAATCACTACGAGATTACTTAAGTAACGAGTACCCCACCATTGTATGGTCGACGGTAGCAATTGCCGTCAACACGCAGTATGCGCATGACCCAGATCCAATAAATTCGGGCGACGAGATCGCTTTGATTCCACCAGTATCGGGAGGATAAAATGTATTGGTACAAATTGTAGAAAATATCGACCTCAATGAGGTGTATAAGCAGCTGGCTGATCCTGCTGCGGGTGGCACGTGCATTTTCGTTGGCACGGTGCGCGACAACAGTCTTGGCAAAGAGGTGACGGAACTGAATTTCGAAACCTACGACGCGATGGCTATCTCTGAAATGGAAAAGATTCGGGTGGCTGCTATCGAGAAATGGGGATTGGAAAAAGCCATTATGATCCATGCGGTTGGCGAAAAGAAAATCGGCGATCCTGTCGTGGTCGTTGGCGTTGCAGCAGCTCATCGTAAGGAAGTGTTTCCTGCCTGCCAGTTTTTGATCGATGAACTGAAGAAGACGGTTCCGATCTGGAAAAAAGAATTCTTCACAGACAGCAGTCACTGGGTTTCACAAACTCCCTAAAATGGAAAAACTGAAAGACAAATTCGGTCGGGAGATTAACTACCTCCGATTATCGGTGACAGATCGCTGTAATCTTCGCTGCACATACTGCATGCCGGAACGCGGGATGACCTTTGCTGCAAAACAAACGTTGCTGAGCTACGAGGAATTGCTGGAGTTGGCGGATGTGTTGGGATCGGTTGGAATTAATAAAATTAGGATCACAGGTGGTGAGCCGTTCGTTCGAACTGACTTGATTGCATTTCTGCGGGAGTTGGCATCAAAGCCTTATCTGGAAAAAATTAGTATTACATCCAACCTCACATTGATTCGTCCTCACCTGGAAGAACTTCAGCGTATCGGGATTCAGGATGTGAATGTGAGTCTGGATTGCCTTGATCGGGAGCAGTTCAAGGAGATTACGCGACGGGATGAATTCGAGGAAGTTGAGCAAACGCTTTACGAGATGATTGATCGTGGGTTCAACATTAAGATCAATTGTGTGGCGATGGCTGGCGTGAATGAGGATCAAATTATTCCACTGCTGAACCTGGCAAAGGAAAAACCAGTGTCAGTGCGGTTTCTGGAAGAAATGCCGTTCAATGGTTCCGGAAGCGAATTTCAGCGGACACTCAATTACAAAACTATTTTAGATATTATTTCGAAAGAGTTTGAGTTCACCAAACTGCTGGATGAACCATCTTCTACTTCAAAGAACTACGAGATTGAAGGGTTCAAAGGGAGTTTTGGTGTGATACCATCGTTTAGTCGAACATTTTGTGGGGATTGTAATCGGTTGCGATTGGCTGCTACTGGTGAGGTTCGAACGTGCCTTTACGGACGGGATGAACTGAATTTGCGCGACATGCTTCGTAATGGTGATTCTGAAGACGCAATGCGGTTGGCGTTGTCGGAAGCGGTATTGAACAAACCGAAGGATGGATTCGCAGCGGCTGACGAAAACAAAAAGGAGTATTTATCGATGACAAAACTGGGCGGATGAGCAACGAATTAACGCATATCAACAAAGATGGAGATGTTCACATGGTGGACGTATCGGGAAAGGAAATTACAGAACGAATTGCTGTGGCTCAGTCGAAGGTTGAATTTCCTGCGGAAGCGTTTGCGGTCATTTCGGAAAATGGATTTAATACCAAGAAGGGAAATTTGGTTCAGACAGCGGTGCTTGCTGGAATTGGCGCGGTGAAGAAAACGTCGGATCTGATTCCGCTGTGCCACAACATCCCGATCTCGAAAGCGGATATTGATATTAACCCGATTGAGAACGGGTTTGAGATTTCGTGCTTTGTTAAAACGACGGGGCAGACGGGTGTGGAAATGGAAGCATTGACGGGTGCGTCGGTGGCTGCTCTGTGTATCTACGATATGTGCAAGGCGCTGTCTCACGACATTGTGTTGGGGCCAACGAGGTTGATAGAGAAAAGGGGTGGGAAACGTGATTGGCCGTAGCGGCCGGCAAATTATTTGAGATAAATAGATGCTATGAATTTGGAGGGTGCCAAATTGATCAAAAAAAAGTGAAAAATGAGACTCTCTAGTTTTCTTATTGTCATCCTGTTATTCACTTTAACAAACCTCGGTGAAGCTCAAGGGAGATGGTATAGGATGACTGGACACTTTTTTAGAAATTACAATTTTATTGACTTCTATATGTTGGATAGTGCTCAAAGCGACTTGATTGCTCAAGCAGGAGATTCGCTAATTCACTCACACTATGATTCAGCCAACAACTTGGTTAGCAAGACAGGTGTTATAGCACGCTACAATCGACTTATACCCTTTGGTACATGGTTGTATTATTATGGTTCTGAACAAGTATCAGATTCCCTTACATTTCAGAATGGACTGTTGCTTCGTGAAAGGTCATTTAATGAAGACGGAAGTCCTAGCATTAAAATGGACCGGATAGCTGATACACTAAGAACAATTAAGTATAATAGATACACAAAGAATAATTATGATTTGTTGAAAAGTGGAAGTGATCTTTTATACGTTGGGTGGCATGTAACCCACAATTTAAAGGGATGGGTTAGAGATTCAACTTATTACGAAAATAGCATTGTACGTCATTCCAGCAAATTCAGGAAAAATGGAAAAATGTATCGAAGATACGAGTACGATCAAGATGGAAATCGTGTCGGAGTCTTTAAAAGAAACGGGAAGCCTTATGTGGAAGGAGAGGGTTTTGAACAATGGCATCTCCTATTGCTGATTGTTGCCTTGCCCATAATAGGCGCACTGTAAACTAATGATTAAGGAATTAAATCTAACCAACAGTAGAAATGCCAAGACCTAAAACAAAAGATGAATTAATTGAACAAAGCCAAAAGGCTTATCAGAAACTCAATGAGTTCATTGATTCGTTTTTCGATGAGGAAAAGAATACGGACTTTCCTGCTGGAACGCTAAACAGAAATATACGAGATGTTGTCGCACACCTGCATCACTGGCAGCTCATGTTGTTGGGCTGGTACAAAGTGGGAATGACAGGTGAAAAGCCGGACATGCCAGCAAAGGGCTATACATGGAAAGATCTTCCAGAATTCAATAAAGGCGTACAGAAAATGTACACAACTATTGATTTGAGTAAAGCAAGAACACTGCTGAAAGAATCGTTCGAGAGTGTTCAGAAGTTGATTCAAAAACATAGCAACGAGGAGCTCTTCGAAAAGAAGCGATATGTATGGACGGGGTCGACCTCTATGGGAGCGTATTTCGTTTCTGCCGTTTCAAGTCATTATGATTGGGGGTACAAATTGATAAAACGAGCAAAGAAATAGGAACTAGAAAACCGACGCATTAGTTACAAAACGAACGATCACTTATGTCAACAGAAAATCTATACGGTTTAATATTAATGGGAGGCCAAAGTTCCCGAATGGGGACAGATAAGTCTTCGCTGGAATATCATGGTCAACCGCACGCAGAATTCATGTTCGAGTTGGTCAAGGGTATTTTACCAAATACGTTTGTTTCTGTTCGCGAGGATCAGCAGGTCTCATTTACGGATCATACCATTTCGGACAATTTCCCTACGAAGGGGCCAATCAATGGCATATTGAGTGCAATGACATTACACCCAGATAAAGCGTGGCTGGTGCTTGCAGTTGATCTTCCCTTCGTGACTGATGAAACGATTCATCAATTGATCTCCTCAAGAAATACTTCAAAAATGGCGACTGCTTTGGCTACTAAAGAAAGTGGACTGCCCGAGCCATTGGTAGCAATCTGGGAACCGAATTCTGTTGAATCACTGAAAGAACATCATTTGGTGGAAGACAAAAGATGTCCAAGGAAATTTCTGATCAACAGCAACATTGAACTAGTTCATCCTCACGATGATCTGGAGTTGTACAACGCAAATAATCCCGAAGAATACGAGGAAGCAAAATCAATGATAAAATGAACGAGATCAAATGAATACCGAGCGTTATCAACGGCAAATCGTTCTTCCTGACTTCGGGCCTGAAGGTCAGCAGAAGCTGGCGAACGCAAATGTCTTGATCGTTGGTGCTGGAGGTTTGGGTGTTCCGGTCATGCAGTATCTCGCCGGAATGGGTGTGGGAAAAATGACGATCGTAGACGCAGACGTTGTTTCGCTGAGTAATCTCCAGCGACAGGTCATGTACCGAACGGAGGACGTTGGCAAGAAAAAGGTAGCGGTTGCAGAACAATTCATTCGCGGACTTAATCCAGACGTCCAAATTTCAACCATTCAGGAAATGCTTACCAAAGAAAATGCCGAATCGCATATCGAAGGATGTGACCTAGTGGTCGATTGTACAGATAGCATCGAAGCAAGGTATGTGATTAACGATGCGTGTGTCCAGCAGAAAGTGCCGTTTGTATACGGGGCACTCTATCGGCACGAAGGACACGTCGGGGTGTTCAACTACAATGGAAGTGCAACCTATCGCGATGTTTATCCGGACGACTCGGCCAAGGTTGAGAATTGCAATGAAATTGGTGTGTTGGGTGTGCTCCCGGGAATTATTGGTTGCTATCAGGCAATGGAAGCGATCAAAGTATTGACTGGCATTGGTGAAACGCTTGCAGGGAAATTACTTGTCGTGGATGCATTAAACACCGAGCATCACATTTTCAAACTGGCTAAAAATCCAGTCAAAAAACAAGATGCGGAGCCTAAACCAGAAATAGTTGAAAGCTGGCTGACATGGCAAGAGCTGGATCAGCTTGACCATAAACGATATCACTTTGTGGATGTACGTCCACCAGCCGTTTTTGAAGAACATCATGATGACCGTTTCAAAAACATCCCCATGGAAATGCTGGCTGGGTTCAGTCCTGATGGCAACAAGGAGATCGTGCTGGTTTGCCAGCGGGGTGTAACCACTAAACAAGCCTCGGCCATTCTTCAGTCTACTTTTTCAGCTCTTATTATTCATCAGGTGAAGGGAGGGTACAATGCCCTATGAATGAGTATCTGCTTCTTTTTCTGTTCTTTGGAATTGCGCTATTCTATTCGTCCATCGGATTTGGTGGCGGTTCCAGCTATCTAGCCATTTTAAGCCTCGTCTTGACAAATTTCTATGAAATTCGAACATTGGCGTTGGTCTTGAACGTTATAGTCGTTTCGATCGGAACGATCCTATTTATTCGTAGAAAAATCTTCAGCTGGAAAGCTTTTTGGCCTTTTATCCTCTTAAGTGTTCCCCTAGCCTTTGTTGGCGCAAGGTTAAGACTCTCGGAATCAACATTTTTCATCATACTTGGATCTGCTCTAATTCTTGCTGCCTTCATTTTGATTTTTCAAATACTCAATCGAAAGTTTGTGTCCCGTCACCTTTCTAGAACAAAAAGCACATTGACAGGAGGAGTCATTGGCCTGCTATCTGGTATGGTGGGAATCGGTGGAGGAATATTTCTTTCCCCTACGCTTAATCTGATTCGTTGGAAAAATGCCAAGATTATTGCTGCCCTAGCTTCAGTTTTTATATTGGTCAATTCATTGGCCGGACTGTCCGGATTGCTGGTTGCCGGAACATTTGAGTTGAATCCTAATTTCGCATTGAAGATTATTGGCGCAGTGGCGCTTGGTGGGTTGGTTGGCTCGAGCCTTTCTATTAAGATGAACATTAACCTCATTCGGGGGTTGACCGCTATTTTAGTTTTGTATGTCGGAACAAGGATCGTTTTGTTGCATGGGTTTGGAGTTGTGATTTGAATTGAGAATTAGGTAGTAGGTACCAGGTATTAGGAAGAGAGGAATCGTATTCAGCACGTCATTTCGAAACGCAGTGAGAAATCTTTTTCTTTGAGTAAAAGATCTCTCCTTAAGTCGAGATGACAGGGTGTAGAAGTGCTGAAGTTTCATCTCGATTTGTCATTTCGACGATAGGAGAAATCTTTGCAAGATAAATTTGAAGAAATGATCTCCGTAGAAGAAGCATTAAAAATCATCAGTAAACAGTCTGTAGACTTGGGTTCAGAAGAAGTGTCTTTTTCTGAGGCTACTGGGCGGGTGTTGGATGAAGATATAAAAGCGGACCGCGACTTCCCTCCTTTTCATCGAGCGACCATGGACGGGATTTGCATCTCCCTAAAAGACTGGGAAACGGGGATGAGAACGTTTCCGGTTTTCGGTGAGCAATTTGCCGGAGCGCCTCAACAAAAGCTCAAATTGGGATCATGCATGGAAGTTATGACAGGAGCTGTTGTTCCAGAAAATGCCAATGTGGTGATTCGCTACGAAGACCTGACCATCGAAAATGCGGTAGCAACCGTCAATGTTGATGGGGTTTCAGAAATGTTGAACATTCATCTTCAGGGAACCGACGCAGAAAAAGGAAAAGTCCTGATTAAGAAGGGCAAACGAATCAGTCACGGCGATGTTGGAATCCTGACTTCCGTTGGAAAAACCACAGTCAAGGTCAAAAAACTTCCACAGGTTGCAATCATTTCTACCGGTGACGAGTTGGTTGAGCCTGATCAAAAGCCGGAGCCCCATCAAATTCGGAAGTCCAATATTTACACCCTCTTTTCTCTGCTGAAAAGTCAGAGAATCTCCTTTGAGGTGTTTCACATTGATGATGAACTCGAAGAAATAAAACTGGAACTCGATAAGCTCCTCACCAAATTTGACGTGCTCATGCTAAGTGGCGGAGTGTCGATGGGGAAGAAAGATTTCATCCCTGAAGCGCTCGAAAGTCGCGGAATCAAAACCCATTTTCACAAAATCAAGCAGCGCCCGGGCAAACCGCTTTGGTTTGGCAGCAACGATCAGGTGACTGTCTTTGGGTTTCCGGGTAATCCTGTCTCAACGATTGCTTGCTACACGGTTTACTTCCAGACTTGGCTGCATCAGTCCTTAGGCTTAGAGCAATCAATAAGTCAAGCAGAATTGACGGAAGACATTCACTTCCCAAAAGAGCTCACCTTCTTTGTGCATGTGTCCATCACGAATGAAAAAGGGATTCTTAAAGCAACTCCTCTTCGTGGCAATGGTTCAGGTGATTTAGTCAGCTTATCTACTGCAGATGGTTTTATGGAATTACCAGCAGACCAGAGTCATTTTAAGAAGGGGGAGGTTTTGAAGGTGCATTTATTTTGAGGGGGGAGAATCAAGATAAGAGGAGTTTAAAATAACTTCTAGCTGCCAAGCGGGATCCGTATGATGACATGAATCATTCTGACTCAAATAGTCTGATTATCTCTTCTGCCTCACTTATGCAACCTTCGCAGATAAATTTTTTGACCTCAATACCATGATTATAATCTGCATCTTTTCTTTTTTTGAAAAGTGCTTCAAGTCTTTTTGCCGCCTTTTTATGTGGGACTGCAACAGAGTTCAATAATGTTCTGTACGTTTCTTGATGAACGCTACCATCAAATACTCTTAATCCCAGTTTGTTCCTGATATGTCCAAAAACGCCATAATATGACCTGTTAATTATTGATCGGTAATGCGCTTCTGTTTTGCCTGCCTGAAGTTCCTTAGATATGTCAATGAATGCAATTGGATCAAATGGCATTAGTAACAAAATCAATATTTAGCTTTTCTGCTACTCTAGGATAGAGATCAAACATATTGTCGAAAAATGAATCTACAATTACATTGATTTTCTGCCAATTAATTGACGGAGTGATCTCAATATTAATAAAAAGTGTCTGCCAATTAAACTCTTCATCCATTAGTTCTAAACACAGTGACGCTTCTTCTCCGAACTGTTTTTTAAGAAAATCTCCAATACTAGGGAGCAGTTGGTATAGATCTTGGTTCGCAGCCAAAAAATCTAATTCATTGTTCTTCGTTTTAAAAAGAAACAATTCTTTTAGTTCTGACCTGATCTTTTGACGCTTTAGTTCAATGGAAAAAAGAAAACCAGCTTCCAAAATTGACAAATCTTTGAAGTCAACAACTTCTACTCTATTATCATCAGTGGGCTGAAATGCATTACTTCCTGCTATTGATGTTAAATCAAGTTGGCTAATAGATGTATTTGTGTTATTGTACATTGTCAAACGATTTTTTACATTCTTCTGTCAAGCTTTCGTCAAAAGCCTTATGCAGATGCTTATGAGCATTTTCTATCCAATCCTCCGTTTCCTGCATTTCAACATCCTTAATCTTAGTGAAATAAAGTTGAAATAAGGTAGGTGCTTCGTAACCTTTTTCTTTATTTAAAGTCGCTAATGATATTGCAAGTATGTCGCTATTGTCATTTACAGGAGTTTCATAGTTTAACTGTATTGAATTCGCATTTGATCCTTTCGGCAAAACGGGGTAAACATTAAAATGTTTCTTGAAGTTCTCGTATGTATTTACGTTAATATCAATTTTATTGATTGTTTTTAAACCCACCCGATTGACTTTATTGATCTTTAAGACTTCCTTAAGGGTACTAAGTGCTTCAAGGATCATCAGCTTATATGATTCCCAGCCACCATATTCAGGAAGTTTGTTAACTGTCAATAAGTTATTTGAAAGCTGAATTATTGAAGATCCGTCAGTGCTTTTAAACTGTGTTAAATCATTATTTCCAGCACCCAATTGAAGGCCCTTAGGCCCAAAGGAGATACCAAAGCCTCCTGGGGACTGAGAGATAATGGGATACTTTTTCTGAACCTTACTATAGTAAATACCAGGAATGGCTGGAGACCAATTTGAAGACTCAAAAAAAAGCTCAAACACTGCCTCCGTTAAGGGTGGTTTATTGTACTTCTTTGTTTTTGCCATGAACGGTCAAATATACAGATTGGGATGTTCTATTCAAATAGACGTGTCTATGTATACCAACTACGTCAATAACGCCAACAATGTGCGTTACCTCCCATTCAAGTTAGTCAAAGTTCCTGTTTATGTCCAAATGGGGCAAGATCCTCTGGTCTTTATCATATTTACATTATCGAATAATTTGTTCCAGGTCCTGTGCCATGCTTCTCAATTAGGTTCAGGTCTAAGAGGCTTTTAAGAATTCTCTTGACGGTTGGATTTGGTATGTCAAGTTTTTTGGCAATCTCTCCAGATTTGCAACCTGCATGCTCTGATACAAATGTTAGTATTGATTTCTCTCTCGGGGATATTTTTGAAGTGGAGCCAGTTTGTTCAAGCTTACTCAGCAATTGATTTTGAATATTTATCAATGCGCTGAAAAAGAAATTAATCCATGCTGTAATATTCTCGTTAGGTCTTTGTGCCTGGCAAGCTCGTAGCTCTCTATAATATTCTGGTTTTCTGCTTTCTATTTCATGTTCAAAACTGACATACTCAATCCATTTATAGCCTCCTTTCAAGAGGAGCAAGCTTGCTAATAATCTGCTAAGCCTTCCGTTACCATCCTGGAAAGGATGAATAGAAACAAATTCATAGGAGAACAATGCGCTCTTCACGAGTTCATGTGTCTGCTCATCTTCGCTGTACCATTCGATTAATGCCCTCATCGCATCATCTGTTTCAAAACCTGGAGGAGTTGTTTCAAAAATCAGTTGCTTCGTTCCATCAAGCAAGACAGCTTCGACGTTGTTGCTATGCTGCTTGTAACCACCTTTGTGCCATTGATCTTTTTCGCTGTATTTCAATAATATATTATGAAGATTTTTGATCTCGTTTTCAGTGATTCTGATATCCTTGTGTGATTCTGAAATAACATCTAAGGTTTCAAAGTATCCAGCTACTTCCTGGGCATCTCGTTCTGCCAATTTTTCGATCGAAAGATCCCTGAGCAATACGTCAACTTCTTCATCACTCATTTGCGAACCCTCGATCCTCGTAGAGGCTCCCACGCTTCGAACAGTGGCGATTGATTTGAGTTGTTTTAGACTTTGCCCTTCCTTCTTTTCTATGGAATTCCATGAAGCGTCGAACCTGTCAAGTTTGCTGAGGTTGTTGACAAGTTTCCAATCAAAATCTAATTCAAAATTGTATACCCTCATTTATTAATGATACGATATGATACGTAAATATACGATATTGATACGATTAATTTGATACGATATGATCCGAAAATTTTTCTCCGATGAAACTCAAAAAAATGGCCTCCCCAGACTGGGGAAGGGTCACAAGTCACCCAGGAGAGGGTAAAAGTGCCCAGGGGCGACTGTATTTCACCCAGGACAGAATAAAATTTGGTAAGGATGGTAAAAACTTGCACAGGAAGAGGTCAGAAGTCTTGCAACCTGAGTTCGACGTAAGAAAGATGATAATGCTTATTTTAAGAGACTCAAACATGGTTTTCTGGCAATTCCTCCCTTCAGGGAGGCTAGGAGGGTGTTATTTTGCATTTAAGATCTACAGATCGA
>Ga0316189_10002189_pt1 | contig 19220 bp, 24 predicted proteins | sample LowCovwburrow_MG_FD_204930 | JGI IMG/M metagenome (GOLD analysis project Ga0316189, IMG submission 204930) | Coastal sediment microbial communities from Maine, United States - Lowes Cove worm burrow | ecosystem: Environmental > Aquatic > Marine > Coastal > Sediment | place: USA: Maine...
TCAGGTTAACATCAAAGCCTTAGTAGCTATTGTCCAGAAAAATTCTGCGGGTGATATTCCGCACCATCATCAAGATGTCCAAACCCTGCAACTCAGCACGGTTGAACAATTACCAAAAGAATTCATGGCTCCACAATAATATTAATTTCACCTTATATATTGCTTTACTCGCTTCATTAGATCTAGAATTAAATTGTTCGATTTAATTCACATCTATGGAGGGAGTCTAGATGTTATTTATTACTAATCGTTTCCCTGAACAAAGTATCCGTACCCGGATTGGCCGCCATTTTAGTTTTGATTTGGACAATAATGCCGCCAGCAATTCTGTGTTTTTCTGTGAAACTGGCAACAATGAAAAACATACTGAAATTGGCAGCATTGAGTTCCTAACTCGGTTAAAAGAGAGTCAATATCGCCAGATCCTGATTTATATTCATGGCTTTTCTAATTTGCCCGAAACCGTCTTTAAGGCAGCGTCAGAGTTTCAAACCTTATGTGATAAGAAAAAGAAAAATGAAATCCTTGTTATTCCTATTATTTGGCCTTGTGACAATGATTTAGGCATTGTAAAAGACTACTGGGATGATCAAAAAGCCGCTGACCAAAGTGCTTTTTCTTTTTCTCGCGTCTTAGAAAAATTTCTTGCTTGGCGTAGTTCTGAAAAATTTAATCCTGAAAGTGATCCTTGCTTGAAACGGATTAATATTCTGGCGCATTCTATGGGTAATCGTGTATTACGTGAAACGTTTTATGCTTGGCATAAGTATGATTTACCCAAGGGTTTGCCGATGATATTTCGCAATACTTTTTTAGTGGCTGCTGATGTCGTCAATGAGACCTTGCATGAAGGTGAAACCGGCGAATTAATTTGCCATGCCTCACGTAATGTTGTGGTTTACCACGCTTCAGATGATTTGGCACTTCGTGCGAGCAAGGCCTCCAACCTTAAAAATAAAATTGCATCTCGCCGCTTAGGGCATACGGGTCCGGAAGATATCGATAGGACGCCAAAGAATGTCTATAGCGTAGATTGCGATGATGTTAACAATAGCTATGACGTACCCAAGGGCCATGCTTATTTTCGCTCAGGTAAACGGCAAGGTTCACCAGGTAAAGTCTTTGAGCATATCTTCGATTGCCTTGAATTAGGCCGTGTCTATCCAGAAGATGAATACCGGCGCTCGTCAATTATTCGAGATTAAAATCATATAGACTGATTTTATCTAGTTTCTGCTATTTTTGTAGTCGTCAATTATACTGTCGACACGGCTTTGCTCATCTCACTGATTATGTCATTTTGCCGTGGTGCCAGGAACTAATTTGAATCTCACTACCGATCCGATACCCCATTTACTTAAAAAAATTGCGATTCCTGCCAGTGTTGGCATGTTTTTCAATACGATGTATTACATCGTCGATAATTTCTATGCGGGTATGTTGTCGTCGACGGCATTGGCAGGTATCTCACTCGCTGCACCTATTTATTTTATGGGTATCGCCGTGTCTATCGGTGTCGGTCAAGGTACCAATGCTTTAGTCGGCAATGCCCGTGGTGAAGGCCGGCAAGATCTAGCTGAGCAAATCGCTGGCCGTGCGATTTCTTTCGCCTGGTTATCTGCCATTTTTATTGGCCTTATTGTGCTGTTTTTTGCGGCTGATTTATTCATAATTATGGGCGCCGAAGGCCCCTACACCCAAGATGCTATTCATTACCTCTCCATTATATTGCCGACATTGGCTTTTTCAGCGCATGCGATGGCTGCCAATGGCATACTCAACTCCCTAGGTGATACAACCAGTTTCCGGAACAGTCTGATCGTGGCTTTTTTCGCTAATATTGCACTTGATCCTTTATTCATGTTTGGTTTTGGCTGGGGCGTGTATGGCCTCGCTGCGGCTACCGCTTTCACGCAATTAGGCAGCGCCATTTATTTAACCTTAAAAGTACGCCAAAGTAAGCTGGGGCATAGCTTAACCCCAGCCCATTTATGGCCCAATTGGTCGCAGTATAAGGCCCTTTTCAATCAGTCTTTACCTGCGAGCACGAATATGTTTTTGATCGCTTTAGGATCAATCATTGTCACCGCAGCGGTTGCTCGCTTTGGTGAGAATGCTGTCGCTGGATTGGGCATTGCTTTAAGGATCGAACAACTTGTCCTCTTGCCTACAGTCGGTATTAATATTGCTGTGCTGTCATTAGTGAGTGTCAATTTTGGGGCTGGACAATTCGGACGAATGGAAAGAGTTGCATTAGATTCTATTCGTGTTGGCACTATCATGATGATTTTGGGCGGCATCGTCGTCTTTGCTTTTGCCCGGCCTTTAATTGCCTTATTTACTGATGATGTCAGCGTTATCGAAATTGGCGTCGGCTATTTACGTGTTGAGGCTTTAATCTTACCTGCATACGTACTGTCCTTTGTGTCAGGTGCGGTATTACAGGGCATGAAGCGTGCTGCTATCCCGATGTATTTTAATCTTGTTCGTCAGCTGCTGTTGCCGTCGCTGTTTATTGTCATTTCATTAGTGGTGTTCAAAACCAGTATTTTCGGTGTTTGGTGGTCTATTGCCATTGCATCTTGGTTAACGGTCAGTTTGCAGTTCATTCATATGCGAGGCTTAGTTAAACAGCAAGCCAGCCTCTAATTAAGGTTCAATGTAGACTGTTTTATACCAAAAAAGGCATTGAATTGCTGTCGTAGCTGTTGTGCCACCTCTAAATCCATCGACTTAAATATCACTTCACAGCCTGGCTGGCGCTGGGCTAATTTCGCTAAATCGAGTGAAAAAACCGTGCCAATTTTTGGATAACCGCCTATTGTAGGTCGATCTTTTAACAAGATAATGGGCTGTCCTGCTGTCGTGATTTCTATACTGCCGTATGCAATACCTTCTGAAATCATTTTCGAAGCTACATCAGCAATCGCTTTACCTTCCAGACGATACCCCGTTCTATCAGATGTGGATTGAATCAAATAAGATTGATTTAAAAAGGTGTTGATCTGGGTTTGTGTAAAGTCTGCATATTGATAACTAGCAAGGAATCGTAATATTAAAGGCTCACTGTAATTAGGTCTGAGAAATAAAGGTGTTGATCTTTTAATCGGTTTTGGCTCTGACCGTGTACTTGTCAACACATCATCTTGTTGTAATGGCTGACCAATATGCTCTCTTAGATTGACCGAACGTGAGTTAAATAAATTCGGCGTTTTAAATCCCCCTTTAACTGCGATATAGGCCCGAACACCCTGACCCTTTTTAGCCGTGGCACAACGTATTTTATCCCCTTTAACAATATGATTTTCTTGCCACATGGTTATGCTTTTATCGTTTAATGTAAAGTCAAGATCAGCCCCAGTAATAACAATATCTGTCTCATCTAAGGCTATGCATTCAAAATCACCCAGTGTGATTTCAATCACAGCATCATTAAAATGATTGCCCAATAAATGGTTTGCCCAATAGGCAGCCTGCTCATCAGCAACGCCAGACTGACTCACACCATAGTGTGCCAAACCAAACCGACCGCCATCTTGGATGGTCAACAGAAAGCCTGATCGGAGAATACGGAAACTCATCGCTGCCCGCCTAGGGCAAGGAATTCCGCATCGTCAACAGGCTTGAACCGCACAGTATCCCCGACTTGAAAGAGACGTAAATTATCTGGATTAGCTAAGGATAAGTCGATGGGTGTACGGCCAATAATTTGCCAGCCTCCAGCTGATTCAACTGGGTAAACTGCGGTTTGATTATCGGCAATGCCAATGCTGCCCGCAGGGATATTGATTCTAGGTGTACGATGCCTTGGCATCACTAGACGAGGGTCAACGGTCCCTAGAAAAGCAAAAGCAGGGCTAAAACCAACAGCATGAACACGGTATTCACACTCGCTATGCAGCTTGATAAATGACGTTAAATCAAGTGCTTTAGCTTCAAGGCAAGCGGTTAAATCTAAGCCCACTTTCGAATCATAAAGTACAGGTATTTCAATCACCTTGATTGTGGCCGATTTAATAACCCTTGTATTCGACTTAATGATGTCTTCGACACGTGCTGAAAAAGCCTGATGATTAATCTTATCTATACGATATGACAGCATCAAACTGGTATAAGAAGGCACGATATCAATAATCAGATCTGCAAGTTGTTGCTTTAATAATGCGCTGTAAAAAGCAATTTCATCGACCAGCTCATCTGATATTTGTTGGCCAAAATAAACAATAATGGCATTTTCAGATGCTAGCTTAACCGCTATCACGACATCGCCTTAATTCGCTCAAGTGCTTTAACAGAAGGTGGATGATCAGAATGAAAACAGATTGTGTCTACTTTTAAAGCTGATGCGTTAGAAAACTGTTGATACTGCTCAACGATCTCTGTTGCTTGTAATAACATTACGCCTTGTTCACTACGTGGCACTAACTGCTTATTCTGGTAGCGACGATCGGCAAAGGCTTCAAAGTTCAAATTAAGATGTCGAGATTGAGCAAACGCTTGCATCGACTTAGCATTAGTACCCGCTTGAACAATGAGATCCAATGATTGTGGAAAGGCTGCCAACACCGATCCCATCACGACCAAAATTTCAGGGCTCTGCATCATGTCATGATATAAAGCACCATGAGGCTTGATATATGACATAGCTACACCTTGTTCGAGACAGATAGCATTAAGTTGAGATACTTGCTGATAAAGTAGTTCAAATAAAGCACTCGCATCATACTGTTGACTAATACGGCCAAAATGAGCTTTATCCGGATAACTCGGGTGTGCGCCTATTTGTACAAGGTGTTGTTTTGCTAATTTCACCGTTCGTTTCATGCTGTCAATATCACCCGCATGGCCACCGCAAGCAATATTTGCTTGATTAATTAAAGGCATGATCCGTTTATCCGGATCCGGCGTTAAACATTCTCCCAAGTCACAATTAATGAGTTTCATTCCACCATAGTAATCAAAACCAAATCAGTTTGAAACCTGACACGTATAGCCTAACTTTCGTCTAACTTTTCGGCACTATTGGCTCACGTAAACTTATGACTATAATCTGATGTTCAAATAGCTTTTTAACTAAATACATGGTCTGCTTCGTGTCCCTTCTTAACACTGTCATAATGGGCTGTATCCAACATCATTACCGATTGCCTACCATGAAAAATAGTTGTTAGCGTAACAGCAACGAGGCATACTCTTATTATCGATTTTAGGTAAATGTAATGGGCCAAAAAATAACTAAAACTGATGACCAATGGCGTCAACAACTAACTGACGAACAATATCGTGTTGCACGTCAAGCTGGCACGGAGCCGCCTTTTTCAGGTATCTATGTTGATCATCATGATAAAGGGTCTTACCGTTGTATCTGCTGTCAGCATCCGCTGTTTTCATCTGAGGCCAAGTTTGATTCTGGCTGTGGTTGGCCAAGTTTTTCATCTGAACTTGCCTCTGCTGGCATCGTTGAAGTTGTTGATGAAAGCCATGGGATGAGGCGGGTTGAAGTTCGCTGTCCCGAATGCGATGCCCATTTAGGTCATGTTTTTAATGATGGTCCAGCCCCCACTGGCTTACGTTATTGCATCAACTCCGTGTCCATTGATTTTAAATCTTAGTTAGTAATGTCTCGTTCTGAAAGCGATTGGTTCGTTTATATTGTTGAGGCTGAGAATGGCCATTTATATACCGGTATTACAACAGATTTAGCGCGTCGTTTTTCAGAACACCAGAAAAAACAAGCGGGTGCTCGATTTTTTAATACTAGTCCAGCAAAACAAATGGTCTTCCAAGAACCACACCCTAACCGCAGTAGCGCCTCTAAGCGTGAAGCTGCCATTAAGAAGCTGTCCCGGAAAGCGAAAATAGCGCTTATCACCCAAGAGTAAGACTATGTATAATGGTGGGTTTTTCTGAGCTTAGTTAAAACAGAACTCTCAACAATCACAGGAACATCGTCTTGTTAACAACAGCAAATATCACCATGCAATTTGGTGCCAAGCCCTTATTTGAAAATGTCTCGGTTAAATTCGGAGAAGGTAATCGATACGGTCTTATCGGGGCCAACGGTTGTGGTAAATCCACCTTCATGAAGATTCTTGCTGGCGATTTAGAGCCCACCGCCGGTAATGTTAGCTTAGATGTTAATGAAAGCTTTGCTGTGCTAAAGCAAGATCAGTTTGCCTATGAAGAGCAACGCGTTATTGACGTCGTCATCATGGGTAACCAAGCATTGTGGGAAGTTCATAAAGAACGTGATCGTATCTATAATTTGCCAGAAATGTCTGAAGAGGATGGCTTGAAAGTCGCCGATCTTGAAGGTGAATATGCTGAGATGGATGGCTATACTGCTGAATCACGTGCTGGTGAATTATTGCTCGGTGTCGGTATTCCAACAGAACAACATTATGGCCCCATGAGTGAAATTGCACCGGGCTGGAAACTCCGTATCCTACTGACCCAAGTATTATTCGCAGATCCTGATATTTTCTTACTTGATGAGCCAACGAACCATTTAGATATTAATACCATCCGTTGGCTTGAAGATATGATTAATCAACGTAACGGCACCATGGTCATTATTTCTCATGATCGCCATTTCTTAAACAGTGTGTGTACCCATATGGCTGATATGGACTTCGGTGAATTGCGTGTCTACCCCGGTAACTACGACGAATACATGCTGGCTTCAACACAAGCTAGAGCACGCCAACTCTCTGATAATGCCAAGAAAAAAGCACAGATCATTGAATTACAAGATTTTGTACGCCGCTTCTCGGCTAATGCTTCTAAAGCGAAACAAGCCACTTCGCGTGCCAAACAGATTGATAAAATCCAGCTTGATGATATTAAACCCTCAAGCCGTGTTAATCCCTTCATTCGTTTTGAACAAGACAAAAAGCTGTTCCGAAATGCGGTTGAAATTAACAATATCAGCCAATCTTATGATGATGAAGCGCCTTTATTTGAGGATCTCAAATTTATGTGCGAAGTCGGTGAACGAATCGCCATAATCGGTCCTAATGGTATCGGTAAATCAACGCTGGTCAAAACATTAGCCACTGAAATGCCGCCTAGATCTGGCGAAGTAAAGTGGTCTGAAAATGCCAATATTGGTTATTATGCTCAAGATCACGAACGCTTCTTTGAAAATGATTTAACGCTATTTGAATGGATGCAACAGTGGGGTAAACCATCTGATGATGAACAAGTCATTCGTGGCACACTCGGTCGACTTTTATTCTCTGGCACGATGATAGATAAAAAGGCCAGTGTGTTATCTGGTGGCGAGAAAGGCCGCATGATGTTTGGCAAATTGATACTGCAAAAACCCAATATCCTGATTATGGATGAACCCACTAACCATATGGATATGGAGTCTATTGAGTCACTCAATATGGCATTAGAACAATATGATGGCACTTTATTTTTCGTCAGTCATGACCGTGAGTTTGTTTCCTCTTTAGCCACGCGAATTTTTGATATGACAGACAACGGGATTGTTGACTTTAAAGGCAGTTATGAGGAATACCTCACTAGCCAAGGTATTAATTAAATTCCTTTTGAGGTTCAGTGTCGATGCCTTCCGACTACAGTCAGGCGTTGAAACTTTATTCTAAAGGTATTCCATGCTAGTTTATTTGTTCACGTTATAGTCTGGGTGGCCAACATCATGTCTTATCAGAACAGTCGTTCCTATCTTTTTATCCTTTTCTGTATTGTTGCCTTGTCTGTCAGCATACAACCGAGAATGGCTGTGGCTGCTTCATCAACTGAAATTAACATTGGCGTCGATGAAACATTAAAGCGTTTTCGTCATGATGTGCCTGGTGGCCATGCGTTTTTAAAGCGTGCAAAGGGTGTTCTGGTTTTTCCAAAGGTATTGAAAGCCGGCTTTTGGATCGGTGGTGAATATGGTGAAGGTGCTCTTAGAGTAGATGGCAGCACACGCGCCTATTACAATACGGCCGCCGCCTCTATTGGTTTACAAGCAGGAGCTCAGTCTAAAGCCATTGTCTTAGTATTTATGACTGATGATTCCTTACTTAAATTTCAACAAAGTGAAGGCTGGAAAGCCGGCGTTGATGGTTCAGTTGCTCTGGTTGAGTGGGGTGCTGCGGAGGATATCAATACGATTGATATCCAAGATCCTATTGTCGGCTTTGTGTTTAGCAACAAAGGCCTGATGGTTAATTTGACTTTGGAAGGGTCAAAATTTACGAGAATTAAAAAATAATGATTTCTGAAACAAATTACCCAAAAAAAAGCTGTGAGATCGATCGGCTAGTCACACACCCTAAACTAGTTGAATCTGCTTTAGCGGGTGTGAAAACACAACAGCGCCGTGATGGCATTTATGCTTATCCTGGCGAAAAGTTCTCATTGGAAGAGACTGAGTTTACAGTCACCGCTGTCGAGCGAAAAACCTTGGGTGATATGACCGATGATGATGCCAAAGCTGAAGGTTACCCTGATTTAGAGGCCTATAAAACACTGATCCTCAGAATGCATCCCGGTATGGAATGGGATGAAACTCATCGGCTTTGGGTTCATGTTTTCGAAAAATCAGCCTAATTATAGGCTCCGCCCTTGCTTATCCATTTTGGGCGTATCCTAATCCTCAATTCTGAAACCCACTTTTATCGTTACCTGCCAGTATTTGATGCCACCTTGTTCAATATAGCCACGGGTATCAACCACTTCAAACCAATGTAAATTTTTCAGCGTTTGGGAGGCTTTATTAATGGCATTTTGTACCGCCTGATCCGAACTTTCTGCTGAGCTGCCTGTGAGTTCAATATGCTTATAGGTATGTTCCATATCGTTGTCCTTGACTGTTAATCACGTAAATAAATAAACCAATAAAATAGCGCTACAAACACGCTACCTCCCAAAATATTACCCAATGTTACCGGTAGTAAATTGTGCATTAAAAAGCCTGACATTGTCAGACTAGTCAGATCGATACCCGCACCCGCCATCGTCACTAAGTCTGGCTGTTGCATCGCGACCAGTCCAGCAGGAATAAAATACATATTGGCGACTGAATGCTCAAAGCCCATCGCGACAAAGGCCGTGATCGGGAAAATGATGGCCACGACTTTATCAACAACACTTCGGCCAGCAAAGCATAACCATATCGCCAAGCAGACTAAAATATTACACAATATTCCGCGGCTAAAGGCTTCTACCCAACTTAAATTCACTTTGGCATTGGCAATTAATATGGCTTTGGCACCGACTGCACCATCAGCTATTAACCAATGATTACTCAGATAAATAAGTAATAAAATACCCAAGGCGCCGATAAAATTGCCCGTATACACTATCAGCCAATTCTTCATTAATTGGCAAAAACTCACCTTACCATCGACATAAGCCATGACAATTAGGTTATTGCCTGTAAATAATTCTGCCCCAGCAACCACCACCAGGATTAAACCAAGGCAAAAGACCAAGCCCCCTAACAAACGCATTAAACCCGCTGCAATATGGCCGCTATCATAAGTGACCACGGTGAAAAATACCGCACCTAATGCGATAAAAGCACCAGCTAAAATAGACAGGGCCATAACGCGTATTGGGTCGCTCAGACTCTTACTCACGCCTGCCTTTTCAATTCTGGCCGCGATCTCTTTGGGTGTATAAGCATCAACTGAAAAGTTATCCATTATCAGTAAGCCTTATCAGGGGATAGATAATTGTTATTTTGCCTGAATTTAGTCCTGTTGAGCAGCGTTACTGTTAAAAATATTTAACAGACTGATTTAACTATATTTTATAGACCTAACCGCGTATAATAGTTCGATTACGATTAAATTTTATCCCCTCATCAGTTTGTATATAAACTGACTTTCACAGGTTTAACCATGTCAACAGAACAACCATCAACTACGCCCCTATTTTCTGAATTAGGGCTAGCTGCTCCGATCCTCAAAGCAGTTCAAGAAGCCGGTTATGAAACCCCTTCTCCAATCCAAGCAAAAAGTATCTCGCCATTATTAGAAGGCCGTGATTTATTAGGCCAAGCACAAACCGGTACCGGTAAAACGGCAGCCTTTGCTTTACCCTTACTCAGCCGTATTAACGTTAAAGCAAAATCGCCGCAAATGTTGGTGTTAGCGCCAACGCGTGAGCTCGCTATTCAAGTTTCTGAAGCCATTCAGTCTTATGCCCGCCATTTAAAGGGGCTACATGTTTTGCCTATCTATGGTGGTCAAAGCATGGGCATTCAGTTACGTCAGCTACAACGTAACCCACAAGTCATTGTCGGTACGCCAGGTCGTGTATTAGATCATATTCGCCGTGGTACATTGAAGTTAGGTCAACTTCAATCTTTAGTGCTTGATGAAGCTGATGAAATGCTGCGAATGGGCTTTATCGATGATGTCGAAACTATTCTAAAAGAAACACCCGCTGAACGTCAGGTTGCTTTGTTTTCTGCCACGATGCCTGGACCTATTCATCGTGTTGCCAAACGCTATTTGAAAGATCCCGTTGAAATCCGTATCGAAACAAAAACATCCACCGTTGACACCATTAATCAACGCTACTGGCAGGTAACGGGTACACATAAGCTTGATGCCTTGACGCGCATTCTTGAAGTCGAAGACTTTGATGCCATGATCATTTTTGTTCGTACAAAAAATGCCACTGCTGAACTGGCTGAAAAATTGGAAGCGCGCGGCTACTCTAGCTCACCGATCAATGGTGATATGAACCAAGCTGCACGTGAAAAAGCCGTTGATCGGATGAAAAAAGGCAAACTTGATATCTTGGTCGCCACCGATGTCGCGGCGCGTGGTTTGGATATTGAACGCATCAGTCACGTTGTTAACTATGATGTACCTTATGATACTGAATCTTATGTCCATCGTATCGGTCGTACAGGCCGTGCTGGTCGTAAAGGCGAAGCAATTCTGTTTATTTCACCACGCGAAAAACGGATGTTATTTGCGATTGAAAAAGCGACGCGCCAAACCATTACTAAAATGCAGTTGCCTAACTCTGAAGATATTGCTGATCGCCGTGTTATGCAATTTAATCAACAACTCAGCGAAACAATCGAATCACAAGATTTAGCTTTCTTCCAAAATGTCATTAATGATTACCAGCAAGAGCATGAAGCCGATCCGTTAGAAGTAGCAGCCGCTTTAGCTTACTTGGTTCAAAAAAACCGACCGCTTAAACCCGTTAAACATGTTGAGTCTCGCCCCGCGCGTGCTGATCGCCCAGAACGGGAAGAGCGTGGCCGTGATCGTGACCGCAATAGTAAAAGTGAACGTTCATCACCTCGCCGTACCATTGGTTCTGCTATTCGTGAAGCTGAAGCAGGCATGCAAACCTACCGTGTTGAAGTCGGTAGAGAACATGGTGCTGAAGTCAAAAACTTGGTCGGTGCAATTGCTAATGAAGCCGGTATTGATAGTAAAGATATTGGTCGCATCAGCTTACAAGATAGCTACAGTACAATCGACCTGCCAGAAGGTATGCCGAAAGACTTATTTCAGCAACTGCGTAAAGTTTGGGTCTGCAATAAACAATTGCAAATCAGCTTAATGAATATGAATGCAGCTGACTCAAGTCAACAGGGTGAAAGCACCAGTGATAGTCCTCGCAAATCAAGGCGCTCAGGTAAACCACGCACACGTGCTCGTGATAAGGCGAGACGACCAAGCCAACGTCGTCTGGCTAAAAAAGCAGACTAAAAAAAAGCCCCTTTTGATAGGGGCTTTTTCACAATGATTGGTGCACTAGCTAAGCACCAATATCATTTAATACTATCTTTACAACCGTCCATACAGACAAGGCAAACAAAGCCGTTAAAATAATAGCGGCATAAAGATAAGGCTTAAACCCGACCTTCTCAAGATAGACTCTATCACGGTCATAATTTTCTTTATTTGAAACACCAAAAAAAGCACACAGTACGCTCCAAACAATATGCAACATGGTTGGATCTTTTTGTTCCGTCATTTCTCTTTTGCACTCACTTAACAATTTCTATCCAGCGTACCGGAAAAGCAGCTTAGCGTAAACATCATCCCTTAGCATTCTGCTTTATTTGACTATTCAGGAAAGTGATCAAGCAAAATCGCCTAGCTCACTACCCTGCCTTTTCTCGCTACTGTTAATCAGCTTTTGATTTCTTACTTATCTTTTTTTTCTTTTTCTTTTTCTTTTTCTTCTTAGCTTTTTCTTTTATTTCATTTGCTTTATAAGCGGGGATATTGTGTAAGCCAAAGCCTTTTTCCATGCTTTCAGTCATATAAAAATCTGGCTGGTAAGTCGCATCTTTATCATTCCACACATAGAAGTCAGGTTTCTCGATGCCTTCATATTCCACAATCATCACTGGTCCACCAGGTGACTTACCGCTATTACTGACATGTGATTCAATATGATCATGATTCAGCCATAAACCCGGATTATCCATTCTGACAATGGCATCAATGCGAGCGCCCATCGGTACATCAATGACATCCGCCCAATATGGGCTATCCAATGGCAAACCATCTTTATGTGTCACTAACATATCATGACCATGCAGATGAAATGCCGTCTCCGATCCAGCACCATATAGCCTGAATCGTACAACATCACCTTCTTTAACACGCAAAGGTTGCGTCATTGGAAAGGCCTTACCATTCATCGAATAATAATCGTGTTGTTCATGGGGATGGCCACCTTCACCAAATTTATCGGCTACACGAGAACTCCAACTGCTGAACATAATGATCGCTTCTTTTGTGACTTCTTTTTCAATAGGTAGCGGATCTTTAGGTTCAACAATGAAAGGTCCCCACATACCTCGTAAGCCCACATGTTCAGGAACATCAACATGACAGTGATACCACAAGCTTCCTGGTTTGTCGGCTTTGAAACGATAAACAAACGACTCGCCTGGTTCGGTACCTAATTGAGATACGCCGGGCACGCCATCACTCTGCCATGAATTTGTTTGGTAAATACCATGCCAGTGTATGGTGTGATTGGTCGAGGTATTATTGATCATGGTGACTTCAATATCATCCCCTTCTTTGACATGAATCAGCGGCCCGGGGACTTGGCCGTTATAGGCCCAGACTTTGGATTTAAAGCCAGGTGCTATTTCTAACTCTAACTCCTCCACTGTCATCTCAAACTGTCTCAACTCTGCTTGGACAATCAATGGAAAAATGATAGCCAATAAAGGCAGTAGCAGTAAGCCTTGTTTCAGCTTGGCTTTTGATAATGATAATTGCATTTTATTCCCCTTCTGTTTCACAACAGAGCACACGTAGGTGAGCCACTAATGAATGAATTTCATCATCTGTTAAATTACCGTCCCAATTAGGCATCAAAACAGATTTATCAATCGATTTACCGCCAAACTTGATGACTTTAAATAAATCTTTATCCGTCCGCGCCGACATTTCTTCGGTATCGGTATGATCCCTAGGTAATACCTCCATAAACTCAACATTGATGCCGTAACCATCTCCTTCCATACCATGACATTGTGCACAATAAGCCTGGTATAACTTTTTGCCTGACATTGGGTCAGCAATACTATTCAGCGAAAACAAACTGCCTAATAACAGGCCGACTACGGCTACTTTATTCATGGCTATCCTCCGATAGTGTTTTTAAGTAACCCACTAACTTCTCGATATCTTTTTGTTTTAGATGTAGATTTGGCATCAATGTTTTTGGCTCCCATGCCAAAGGATCCTGCATATATGAAATAAGATACGTCAGCTGAAAGCGTTCAAACGCGGTATAAAGCTCTGGCCCAGATACACCGCCCTCGCCAGCTGAATCTTGATGACAAGATGCACAGCCTTTAAATTTTTTAAAATTCAAAGAGCCCATATGGCGTGACACTTTCTTTATTTCACCAGGGTTTAAATCTGCCACTAAGTCTGATTTAGCTTGCAAGGTCATTAATACCTCAGTGGCCTCTTGTGCTTGCTGCTGATTGAGTTTTGGATGTGCTAGCAAATCTGTTGTAGCAACAATATCACCATCATCGGTCACCACAGCATGTTGACCATAATAAACACCAGCTGGATACAGCCGTGTCGGATTTTGCAACCACGACGCTAACCACTCTGCTTTATACTTATTACCCGCATAAAATAGGCTGGGGCCTATTCGCGCCATCCTTTCATCCAGCGTCATTTCAGTCGGTTGTGAGACTGAATGGCAAGCCATGCAGTCTGACAAAACTCGCTCAACCGGCGCTGCGTTAACAGCGCCCATTGTCATGAACACGACTGACGCAGCTATAACAGCCAGTAAGTTCGCTTTTATTGTCATTAACTTAATCTCCACTTACTGCCATAAATTGCTATTAACGTAAAATCAAGTGTCCTTCGCGACCCAATTTAGGGTCAGCATCATCATTATTCATTAATACGGTAATCGCACCGGTTAATGCATTTTTCATTTGATGATCTACGATGGCATTATTGGTAGGACGGTCTGCAGGGCTAATAAGATCGAAGGTCGCTGCATGAGCTGGTGCCACCATAAAGGTTTGCATGCCATAACTGATATTTTTAGGATTACCATTGTCATAAACCCGATCCCAAATACCCGCTATTGGATGAAAAGCGACACTATCTGTAACCTGTGCATTGACGAAGAATATACGCACCAACTCACCTGGCTTAGATTGAAGCGCTAAACTGGCATTCGCGTCATGAACGGGATCATAATGGAACACCTTGCCATTAATTAGATTTGCCTGCTTGCCTTCATTTTTGGTGTAGCTTTCTGTTTTGGTACCTTCTTTAAATAAGTCACCTTGTACTAAGACATATTCACGATCAGGTTTTGGATAGGCTTCTGAATAGCCTTCTTTTGGATCAACAATAATTACACCGTACATGCCACGGCCAATATGCTCAGACATCGCATCTGAACCACAGTGATAAATAAAGACGCCAGGATGATTGGCTTCAAATTTAAATGCCTTTGTTTTACCTGGTTTAACCGGTGCGAACTCATCTAAGACATCAACAACAGCAGCATGAAAATCCATTGAATGACTTTCTTTATTATCTTTATCATTCAACATTGTAAAATCAACAGTATCGCCTTGTTTAACACGTACTAATGGCCCTGGAATTTCCCCGCCAAAAGTCCACATAGGCTGCGTATTACCTGCATTGTCAATGACGACATCCTTCTCAATCACCGGGATCTCTACTTTCACTACTTCTGCTTGAATTGCTAATGGAATTGCGAGTGCACCCAGCATCAATGACACTGAACCTAATAATATATTCTGTTTCATTTTCTTATTCTCCAAATAAGTCACTTAATATGCACTGAACATGCATCTGGAAAAAATATTAACATGCATCTTATATGCATGTATAGATCCGCCTTTTATTTAGACCCTAATTTCTTTCATTTAAATTGATGATTGTATTCCGCTTGAAAAGACAGGACTTGCAATGACAAACAGAGTGTCTATAGCTACCCCTTCACAATATCTGCTAAACTGGTATCTGACTTACATTAATATAATCAACACAATGCAATTAACAAAACATACCGATTACGCCTTTAGGGTTTTGATTTACTTAGCGATGAAACCGGCTGACACGCTGGCAACAATTCAGGAAATTGCTGAATATTTCGATATCTCACGCAATCATATGATGAAAATCGTACAAAAATTAGCCAATGCCGGCTTTGTTCACTCCATTCGCGGTAAACAAGGTGGCATCAAACTAGGTAAGCCCACCGAAGAGATTAACCTACGCGCGATCGTCGAATTAATGGAAGCAACGTTAAAACCTATCGACTGTACCAGCCAACCCTGCCGACTCAACCCAGGCTGTGGGTTGAAGAGCATTCTGTTCACAGGCCAAAAGCAATATATGGATTATATCGGGCAATATACTATGGCAGACCTTGTCAGACAGAATGGTCAAGCACCGATAAAAAGTCAGGTGCTATAGCACAGCAAAATCCAATTGTCTCCCACGGTATCAATCTTCATGGGCTTCCAACTCGGATTCAGGGTAAATATAGAGTTTATAATGTTGTTGTAATAACGCTAAAATTTGAACGACCAAGCGATGGCTTTTTGAGGGTGACTTAACTTGAAACCGCATCGCTGAAAATGTATCAATCTCCACTTTCATGTCCTCGCTTTCAACCCATATCCATGAATCGCCTTGCTGACCAAAGCGAACATCAGAATAATGCGCTTTAAGCATCGCCACCAGCGCTCCAAACTCAGGCTCTTCAAGAAAATCAGCATAAATCATCGTCGGTTCCGTTTAGTTTTACTTTCAAAAAGCAGGTAAAGAAAATAAACCTTCCGTAAGTTCTCCCTGCTATTGTTTGATATTCGTTAGAATAAGTGGATTCTATTTCTATTGGTAGTCATTATGACCTTAAATATCACCGATCCCGCCATCATGTTCCCAGGCATTTCATTACTTTTTCTCGCCTATACCAACCGATATTTAGCCTTAGCCAGTGTGATTCGAACGCTTAATAAAGATCTAAAAAAACAAGACCATGAAAATAAAATCGAGCAAATCCAAAACCTGCACTTGCGTGTGAATTTAATCAAACACATGCAAACTTTCGGCGTATTGTCATTTTTATTCTGTGTCTTTTCCATGCTAGCGTTGTTTTGGCAACAACAAGAAATAGGGGAAGTCTGCTTTATCATTAGCCTAGTCGCCATCGTTATTTCGTTATTGATTTCATTAATTGAAATACTTAAGTCTGGACAATCACTCCAAATAGAAATAGATCGTACCAAACCCCGTGAAGCTTGGGATAAATAAACGACCCTGCCCCTATCAACCTCATCATTGCAGATAGCTAACGTTAGAGATAAAACCTGTTCCCTTTAAATGCCTTGTCCCTGTAATTGTCTATGTACATCTTTTTTCACAAAAGATAACAGCGGAAACTCGTCCAATACCGTCATTTGTTAAGATTTGAGGCCAATGAGTCATTAAAGCGACTCCTTAACTATTGTTATCCACTCCTCAAATGATTCTGCTTGCCAATTGTTTCCCTGTTTTAAATGAACACAATCATATGCCGTTGGTTTACCACCAAACCAATTGAACCACTCGTTTGAGGGTTCATGGGCTAGCGGAACATCAAATTCTTTTATATAGAAAACGGTTCCGTTGGGGAAGTCAGTAATTTTTGGCAGGCTTTTTTTAAATATCATATTTAACCTTTGAAGAATCTTAAGATCAAAGCGTCCCCTTTTATTCATACAGCTAACGCCGCATTCAGCGGCTTGTCCGTTGCAATGCTTTGTTAGCCTTGCGATGTTTCCGATTTACAAAGTACAACCGAATATCACTGAACTTCGTTAAAATTCGACCAAGAATAAAGTAATTAAACCAATTATAATATTCAGCCTCTATAACCTCTTTATAGTCACCATCGTACGCTTCTTTTCTCCATGACTCGATATCATGAACTACTATATTTGTGCATTTCAGCACACCTTCAAAAGCTAGCTCCAGAAGATATTCCTCAAGAAGCTCTTTTGACTCAAGGCTTTCCCTTGTTAGAGAGAATTTTTTGAATTTTCGTATTTCATAATCGCGAGGATAGATAGGTATTGTTTCTTCTTTTCCGTCCTCTGTCTTGAGATCCACAATGAACTTTACCTCGGATCCATAACATTTGTTTTTATATGTAGATCGCATTGGTTGAATTAGCGCGGTCATGTGGTTATTAAAGAAATCAGATATAGGATCCCAGCGCTTGATCCATTCTTTGACAGTATATTTTCCATTTGAGGTTGCTAGAACGAGGCTGGACTTTACATTTCTTGAATCCAATAATTGGTTAAGTTTGATTCGGCGCATACTTACGCTATAAAAATCAACCGGATCATATTGGTTAGAATAGACTTCATACGGTTTCAGTATTTTGGGGTCGTGCTCAAAATTCTCCAGCTCAATGTAGTAATTTCTACCTACCAGCAAAAATACTTTGAATATAACAACGGGCCTATCTTTATTGTTTTCTAGTGTAATGCTCCCTACGTACTTGTCTTCGCAGTAAGAGCTCGAATGAACAGAATACTGGCCACGCACATATATTCCAGACTTCCTCCAGTAATTACTAACTATGAAAAACAAAGCTGTGAGTGATACACATAGCGCAGTTAGTGAAATAATGACTTCCATTTTCAGTGAGGTATCTCCGATTTATCCAATGAGGCTAACGCCGCAAACACCAGCGGCAAAAGCGCGCAGCGGTTTTGACGTCCGATGGTTTGATTTGTTAGCATTTAATTCGTGCATCTATTCAAGAGTGCTAACCCTCAGGATTTCCTTGTCCTCCATTCGTGTTATACGAAAACTGAAATCATAGTCTGGGAAATCATCATCCCCGCAGACAGCTGGCCCCTCGCAGGGGTTCAGTCGAATGGTAAAATTCTTGACAGTGCCAGGAGTCGGCCAGCCCTCCAAGAGTTCTTCGAGGCTCCAAGAACCGTTGTATTTACCTACAAAAGTATCCTCGCAGTCCGTAACAAAGCTACCTGAGAAGCAATATGGTAAATGAGTCCACGGACTATCGTCGTCATAGAGAAATACAGAAAACCTTATCGGCCGGGGGCCACCCTCGTCCTTACAAACCCATCCTGACCCAGCTCCTCCGTAACGGCCATCAATTATTAATTCATTTCCTGCTATAGGGTAGATGCAACTTTGGAGTTGGTGAAAGTCAGCTGATTCGCCGCTGTCTACATCATGTTGAATTAAAGTAGAGGCAATCGCATTGGAGTGCCACACTGCGTATATCTCATCGGACCCTAACAAATCGATGCCGGTTTCATCCACCGCTGTGAAGCCTAAAGCCTCTACTATAAACATTGGCTGTAAATTATGGGTCGATAATTTGGGTGGCAACTCTACAAGGTGTTCGTTTGTCGCTATTATAGGGGTTGGCGTATCAATATCCGGTACTACCGAATCACATCCTGCGAGAAGTACGCTGGACAAAGCAGTAGTAACTACAATTGCTGTCTTGACGAAATATTTGCTAATTGAAATGTCTTCGAATACAGATATACATTTTTTCACTTCCCTTCTCCTTATAATCGTAATGCTAACGTTTAGGTAACAGGCGCGAGCGCGTCAGCGCGAAGCGTCCTTGTTGACCTGGTTGTTAGGTGAATGTCCGTCACTCTCTCTTAAGAAATGACTCCAATCTTCTTTAAGTGAACTTTGCATTGC